>ULYF01048835.1_pt1 | contig 9980 bp, 10 predicted proteins | sample 1961941 | NCBI WGS metagenome assembly ULYF01 (sample SAMEA4835857, study PRJEB28245) | human gut metagenome | biome: gut microbiome; material: fecal sample | place: Denmark | collected 2008 | reverse complement strand
CCGTCCGTCGAGCCACCCGTTTTACGGGTGGGGGCGACTGTGGTGTCATTTGCGCTGTAAGTATAGATGAACAGAGGTTATGAAATGCCAAGAAGGTGAGCTGCTTCAAGGAATCGTTCTTCTATATCATGAAAAGGATGCTCAATGAGATCCGGGGAAGACTGAAGAGTCGCGGATCTGTGATTTTTTTCACCAGGAAAAAGAACTGGAAGTTCTGCAGAAAGAATATCGTTGTCAATCTGTTTCCACATGGCATTTTCTTCAGAAGACAGGTCATCCAGATTAAATTTTTCCCAGATGACATTCATAATCATTTCTTCGATCTCCAGATAATTGGTAAGATGTACTTTTACCGGACGGATAATATCAGAAATATAAGCCTCACTTGCATCGTGGAGAAGGCAGGCAAGGATCATCCGCTCAGACCATCCTCGTGCATGTGCTTCTCTGGCACAGTTCAGTGAGTGCTGGGCTACAGAATAGAAGAACAGTGTCTGACCGCCTCCCCGGCATAAAAAGCTCAGGGCATGTGCAATGTCTTCCAGAGAAACGTCCTGGACAGTCATCTTCAAGGGATCAAACTGCAGACCTGTAAATGTGTTCATGATACTCATAAAAAGTCTCCTTTTCCCAGAAATTTTATATGTTCAGCTTAGCATATTACCGGGAAAGGAGCAAGCTGTTAATAATTTTATGTGAACCTGAAGAATTATGCCAGAGCTTATTTTTGCGGTCTGATTGTAGCAATTGTATTTCTGTTGCTTGTTTTACCGGTTCTGGAATGGTAAAATAGAAGCACATCAAAACAATCGGTGATAAACAGGGAAGGTATCAGAAGTAACCGTCCGTAGACATTCGGTTGAATTTTCAGATAAAATAAATTATAATACATTTTTATAAGGAAAGAATCTGACGTGCCTTTCAGCGCAGTGTCATAAGGAGTTGAGGAACATGAGAGCAGAAGTTGTATCCATGGATGCAGCACATCTTGATAAAGAAGCGATAAAAAAAGCAGGACAGATATTAAAAAACGGAGGTCTGGTAGCTTTTCCTACAGAGACTGTTTATGGTCTTGGCGGAAATGCTCTGGATCCCAAAGCATCTATGAAAATCTATGCGGCCAAGGGACGCCCTTCAGATAATCCTTTGATCGTTCATATAGCTGAAATTGAAAAAATGAAAGAGATCACTACAGAAATTCCGGAAGGTGCCAGGATCCTTGCCGAAAAATACTGGCCGGGACCATTGACCATGATCCTTCCAAAAGCAGATATCGTGCCAGAGGAGACAACGGGAGGACTGGACAGTGTGGCTGTCCGTTTCCCAAGTGATGTGATCGCACAGGAACTTATTAAGGCTGCGGGTGGTTTCGTGGCGGCTCCAAGTGCCAACACTTCCGGACGGCCCAGTCCTACTATGGCAGAACATGTAGAAGAAGATCTGGGAGATGCTATTGATATGATCCTGGACGGAGGTCAGGTAGGAATCGGTCTGGAATCTACCATTGTTGATTTTACAGAAAAGATTCCTGTGGTCTTAAGGCCGGGATATATTTCTCTGGAAATGTTGCAGGAGACTCTTGGAGAAGTAAGGATGGACAAAGGGCTTCTGATCACAGACAGCGGTGTGCGTCCGAAGGCTCCGGGAATGAAGTATCGCCACTATGCTCCTGAGGCCGATCTTTCTATTGTGGAAGGTGAAACAGAGAAGGTGGTCGCCTATATTAATTCCAGAGCATCAGAGGCTGAGGAACAGGGAAAAACGGTAGGGATCATTGCAACAGATGAAACTGCCGGTTTATACAAAGCAGGGGTTGTCCGCAGCATAGGCAGCAGAGCGGAAGAAGAGACCATTGCTCATCATCTCTATGAGGTGCTCCGTGATTTTGACGGGGATGGGGTAAGCGCTATTTATTCAGAAGCTTTTTACACCCCCAAAATGGGACAGGCTATTATGAACCGCCTTCTTAAAGCGGCGGGCCATAAAATTATAAAAGTACAGGAGGAACAAAAATGATAGCATTAGGATGTGACCACGGTGGATTTGAACTGAAACAGGAGATCAAAAAACACCTGGATGAACAGAAGGTGGAGTATATTGATTATGGATGTGACGGTCTGGAGGCAGTTGATTATCCGGTCTATGCCAAAAAAGTTGCCCGCGCCATCCAGAGCGGAGAATGTGAGAAAGGAATTCTGATCTGTGGAACAGGTATCGGAATCTCTATTACAGCAAATAAATTCAAAGGAATCCGTGCAGCTCTTTGCTCAGACTGCTTCAGCGCAGAGGCTACAAGACTCCATAATGATGCCAATGTGCTGGCTATGGGGGGAAGAGTAGTAGGAGCAGGACTTGCTCTGAAGATCGTGGATACTTTCCTGAATACCCCATTTTCCAATGATGAGAGACATATCCGCAGAATCAGCCAGATGGAAACAGAGTGATCAAAAACAGTATACCGGGAGGGGTTTGTAATGGGTGATGAAAAAAGAAAGGATTATATTTCCTGGGATGAGTATTTTATGGGTGTGGCGATGCTCTCCGGCATGCGGTCCAAGGATCCGAATTCCCAGGTGGGAGCCTGCATCGTAAGCCAGGATAATAAAATTCTTTCTATGGGATATAACGGCTTTCCCATGGGGTGCTCAGATGATAAATTTCCCTGGGCAAGAGAAGGAGATGAACTGGATACCAAGTATCTTTATGTAACGCACAGTGAGCTGAATGCGATCCTTAATTACCGAGGCGGCAGTCTGGAGGGAGCTAAATTATATGTTTCCCTTTTCCCTTGCAATGAATGTGCCAAAGCTATTATCCAGTCCGGGATTAAGACAATCGTCTACGATTGTGACAAATATGAAAATACTCCTTCGGTGATAGCTTCCAAACGTATGCTGGATGCAGCAGGAGTCAGATATTATAAATATAACCGTACTGGCCGGGAAATTAAAATTACAGTCTGAAAGGCTTGACAGAGGATATTTTTTCGCATAAAATAAAATTCAGTTCAGGTATATTCCTGATAAATATGAAAATGGCAGTGAAGAGAATAGTACATGCAGAACAATCTCAGAGAGGGATCCCGAAGCCTTCAGGTATGACCCGGGCGGTGGTGTGAGGATCCTGTGCGGGAAGTGTGGAACCGGCCTCGGAGCTCCGTGCAATTGAAGTACGGCGTATTTCTGCGTTAAAGAATAAGAGAGAGCAGTATATATTCGGGTTGTACAGCACAGCCTTGTAATGGAGGTACTGCTAATCAGGGTGGTACCGCCGAAGTCCTTCGGTCCCTTTGCAGGGATTGGAAGGGCTTTTTTGTTGTTGTATCCGGGCCTTCCGGATCCCGGAAACAGGAAATAACAGTGTTGAGAAAAGGAGAATAATCATGGCAAAAGAGAAGAAATTAGTAGAAGCCATCACTTCCATGGAGGAAGACTTCGCACAGTGGTATACTGACGTAGTAAAAAAAGCAGAGCTCTGTGATTATACAAGCGTAAAAGGATGTATGGTGATTAAACCGGCAGGCTATGCTATCTGGGAAAATATCCAGAATGAACTCGACAGAAGATTTAAGGAAACAGGGGTACAGAATGTGTATATGCCGATGTTTATCCCGGAATCTCTTCTTCAGAAGGAAAAAGATCATGTAGAAGGTTTTGCTCCGGAGGTTGCATGGGTAACTCACGGAGGTCTGGATCCTCTGCAGGAGCGTCTGTGTGTACGTCCGACATCTGAGACCCTGTTCTGTGATTTTTATCAGAAAGAGATTCAGTCTCACAGAGATCTGCCAAAAGTTTACAACCAGTGGTGTTCTGTAGTGCGCTGGGAAAAAACAACCCGTCCGTTCCTTCGTTCCAGAGAATTTTTATGGCAGGAAGGCCATACTGCCCATGCAACTGCAGAAGAGGCAGAAGAGAGAACCATTCAGATGCTGAATGTGTATGCGGATTTCTGTGAAGAAGTTCTTGCTATCCCGGTAGTAAAAGGACAGAAAACAGACAAAGAGAAATTTGCCGGTGCAGAGGCAACCTATACCATCGAGTCTCTGATGCATGACGGAAAAGCGCTTCAGTCCGGAACCAGCCATAACTTTGGTGATGGATTTGCAAAGGCTTTTGGTATTCAGTACACAGATAAAGAAAATAAACTTCAGTATGTACATCAGACTTCCTGGGGTATGACTACCCGTATGATCGGCGCGATCATCATGGTACACGGTGATAACAGCGGTCTTGTGCTTCCGCCAAGAATCGCACCGGTGCAGGCGGTTGTAATCCCGATCCAGCAGCGTAAAGAGGGTGTTCTGGAAAAAGCAGACGAGCTGTTTGCAGCGCTGAAAGAAGCAGGCATCCGTGTAAAAGTAGATGATACAGACAGAAGTCCGGGATATAAATTCTCTGAGCAGGAAATGCGCGGAATCCCGGTTCGTATTGAGTGTGGTCCAAAGGATATCGAAAATGGACAGGCAGTGATCTGCCGCCGCGATACAAGAGAGAAGTACGTGGTAACTTTTGAAGAACTTGCTTCCAAGGTACAGGAAATTCTGGATACCATGCAGAAAGATATGCTGGAAAGAGCCCGCGCACATCGTGATGCCCATACTTATGTGGCAACAGATTATGAGACCTTTAAGGAGACAGTCAATACAAAACCTGGTTTTGTAAAGGCAATGTGGTGTGGAGATCAGGCTTGTGAGGACAAGATCAAGGAGGATGTTCAGGCGACATCCAGATGTATGCCTTTTGAGCAGGAACATTTAAGCGACGTCTGTGTATGCTGCGGCAAACCGGCTAAAAAAATGGTTTACTGGGGCAGAGCATATTAATATGAAGCTTGCAGTACCTTCCAGTGCAGAAAAAATCCTGCGTATTCTGGAAGAAAACGGATATGAGGCCTATGTGGTGGGAGGCTGTGTCAGAGATTCCATTCTGGGACGTACACCAGATGACTGGGATATCACCACATCGGCTTCTCCGGAGCAGGTAAAGGCACTGTTTCGAAAGACGGTAGATACCGGTCTCCAGCACGGGACAGTGACAGTCCTTATGGATAAAGAAGGGTTTGAAGTAACTACTTATCGGGTGGATGGCGATTACGAGGATGGCCGTCATCCCCGGGAAGTGATGTTTACTTCAAGCCTGGAAGAAGATCTGAAAAGACGGGATTTTACCATCAATGCCATGGCATATCATCCGGACAGAGGGCTGGTAGATCTGTTTCATGGAATGGAAGATATGGAACAGAAAGTGATCCGCTGTGTAGGAGATCCCATGGAGCGATTTCATGAAGATGCTCTTCGGATTCTTCGGGCAGTACGTTTTTCTGCTCAGCTGGGATTTTCTATTGAGGAAAACACACGGGATGGAATCCGTTCTCTTGCACCTAATCTGAAGAATGTCAGTGCAGAGAGGATCCAGGTGGAACTGGTGAAACTTCTGGTATCTCCCCATCCGGATTATCTTCGAACTGCCTATGAAACCGGAATCACAGGAGAATTTCTTCCGGAATTTGATGCATGTATGAAGACGGAACAAAAAACACCGCATCATTGTTATAATGTAGGAGAGCATACATTGCAGAGTCTTCTGAACATTCGGGCAGATAAAGTTCTGAGACTGACTATGCTTCTTCATGACATGGGAAAGCCAGTGGTAAAAAAGACCGATGAAAATGGAAGGGATCATTTTAAAATGCATGGACCGCAAAGCGAACAGATGGCAAAAGCGATCCTTCGGCGCCTGAAATTTGACAATGATACACTGAATAAGGTGTGTCGGCTGGTAAAATGGCACGATGCCAGACCTCTTCCGGAAATGGTTTCCGTGCGCCGTGCAGTAAATAAGATCGGAGAGGATATCTTTCCTCTTTATCTGGAAGTACAGGAGGCAGACATGCTTGCTCAGAGTACCTACAGAAGAGAGGAAAAAACAGCCAGGATCCAGGGAGTACGAAAGTGCTATGAAGAAATTCTGGAGAAAAATCAATGTATGTCTCTGAAATCTCTTGCAGTTACCGGACGTGATCTGATCGCTGCAGGATGTAAGCCCGGACCAGGGCTGGGGGATATTCTGGATGAAATGCTGGAGCATGTCCTGGAATATCCGGAAGATAATACCAAAGAAAAACTGATGGAACTTTTTAAAAAGAATGTGTAATACAGGTCCGGATCAAAGGAATCCGGGCCTGTTCGTTTTGTTCAGATAAAAATGTTTTTGCTGCAGATTCAAATTTATAGAAGAAATCAGGTTTTGTCCTCATATTTTTCCGCCTTCTTCACATAAGATAGAAGGTACAAAAAATGAGGGGGAAACCGATTTGTATGATTATGGACTCAGCACCCTGACTCAGTATCAGCTGACAGTCAGAACTACAGCCCGGACAAGAGGCGCGCTTCTTTGTCAGACAGACACAGGAGATTATATCATTCGTGAATTTAAAGGATCTGAGAGGAAACTGAAAAAACAACAGGAACTTCTTTTAAAAATGAAAGATGCCGGATGCCTGGTGGATGTATATGTTCCTAATAAAGATGGAGAACTGATTTCCTGGGACAGGGACGGAATCCCCTATACGCTTCAGCAGTGGGTTGAAGGGCGGGAGTGTGATCCAAGATCAAAGGAAGAGATTCTGATAGCAGTACGGACTCTGGCAGTGATCCATAAAGAGATGTACCTGCCTTTAGAGAAGGATTATGTGGAGCCGGATCTTTCTGACGAATATCGCCGTCATAATCAGGAGCTTCGAAAGATTCGCAAATTTATCCGAAAAAAAGGTCCTTCCAGTGTTTTTGAAAAAGAATATCTGAAAGCAGTAGAATGGTTCCTTAAAAGGGCAGAGCAGGCAGAGCAGATGCTGGAGGATTCCTCTTATCAGAAACTGCGCAGGGAGGCTTTTATTAAAGGGAGTATCTGTCATGGAGAATACAATCAGCACAATGTACGAATATTGAAAAAAGGAGCAGGAGTAACGGGGTTTTCTCATTGGTCTTATGGGATACAGACAGGAGACCTTTATCGATTTATGCGTAAGATTCTGGAGAAGTATAACTGGAATCCTCAGTTGGCAGAAGAAATGCTGACAACCTACAGCAGGGTCAGTCCTCTTTCAAAAGAGGAAAAAGAACACCTGAAGATCCGTTTTTCATATCCTGACAAATTCTGGAAAATTTCTAATTATTATTACACACATAATAAAGCCTGGATTTCGGAAAAAAACACAGAAAAGCTTCAGATGCTTATCCGTCAAAAGGAAAAATGGGATGCATTTTGTAAAGAATGCTTCAGATAAAAGGCGGTTCATACTTCCCTTTTTCGGAAAACAGGTGTATAATTAAAAGCATAAACTGTCCGTAATACGGACGCAAAAAAACAAGACATATAGGGAGGTACAGCGGCATGGATTACAGAGAAGTATATGAGCAGTGGCTTGCAAACCCATACTTCGATGAAGCAACCAAGGAAGAGCTGAAAAACATCGCGGAAGAAGAAAATGAAATAAAAGAACGTTTCTACATGGATCTTGAATTCGGCACAGCAGGTCTGCGCGGAATCATTGGTGCAGGAACAAACCGCATGAATATTTATGTGGTAAGAAGGGCAACTCAGGGACTTGCCAATTATATTGCAAAGGTTGACAAAAAATCTCAGGGAGTGGCAATCGCATACGATTCTCGTAATATGTCTCCGGAATTTGCACAGGAAGCAGCTCTTTGTCTGGCAGCAAATGGAATCAAGGCATATATCTTTGAATCCTTAAGACCTACACCGGAGCTGTCCTTTGCAGTTCGTCATCTGGGATGCATTGCAGGTATCAATGTGACAGCCAGCCACAACCCGCCGGAATATAATGGCTACAAGGTTTACTGGGAGGATGGCGCTCAGATCACTCCGCCTCATGACAGCGGTATCATGGGAGAGGTTAAGGCAATCTCCGACTGGAATACAGTTAAGACTATGGACAAGGCTGAGGCAGAAAAAGCAGGTCTTTATGAAGTGATCGGACAGAACATTGACGATGCTTACATGGAAGAACTGAAAAAACAGGTGATCCACCATGATGCTATTAAGGCAGAAGGCAAAAACCTGAAGATCGTTTATACACCTCTTCACGGAACAGGAAACATTCCTGCAAGAAGAATCCTGAAAGAACTTGGATTTGAAAATGTATATGTTGTAAAAGAGCAGGAACTTCCGGACGGCAATTTCCCAACTGTCAGCTATCCGAACCCGGAGGCAGCAGAAGCATTTGAGCTTGGTCTGAAACTGGCAAAAGAGATCGATGCAGACCTTGTACTTGCTACAGATCCGGATGCAGACCGTCTGGGCGTACGTGTAAAAGATAAAAACGGAGAATATCACGATCTTACCGGAAACATGTCAGGATGCCTTCTTGCAAATTATGAAATCGGTCAGCGCAAGGCTGTAAACGGAAGCCTTCCGGAGGATGGCGCCCTCATTAAGACGATCGTTACCAGCAATCTGGCTGATGCTATCGCAAAAGGATACGGTGTGAACCTGATTGAAGTTCTTACTGGTTTCAAATTTATCGGACAGCAGATCCTTGGATTTGAAAACAGCGGAAAGGGAACATATCTTTTCGGATTTGAGGAGAGCTATGGCTGTCTGATCGGTACATATGCAAGAGATAAAGATGCTATTGTGGCAACTATGGCACTTTGCGAGGCTGCGGCATACTATAAGACTCAGGGCAAGACTCTGTGGGATGCAATGATTGAAATGTATGAGCAGTATGGATATTATAAAGATGATATCAAATCTGTTACTCTGAAAGGTATTGAAGGACTTCAGAAAATCCAGGAGATCATGGATACTCTTCGCCAGAATCCGCCGGCAGAATTTGCCGGATATAAGGTAGTATCTGCAAGAGACTACAAAAAAGACACGATCACAGATCTGGAAACCGGTGAGGTGAGACCGACAGGCCTCCCGAACTCCAATGTTCTTTATTATGATCTGACTGATGATGCATGGGTATGTGTACGTCCTTCCGGTACAGAGCCGAAAGTAAAATTCTACTATGGTGTAAAGGGAACTTCTCTTGAAGATGCAGACCAGAGATCAGCAGTTATGGGCGAGGCAGTCCTTGCTATGGTAAACGCAATGATGTAACAGTGGTGAGATATGGAAGTATTTGATGAATTTATGGAAGTAGTCAGGGCAGTCAGAAAAAACTGCCCCTGGGATAAAGTTCAGACTCATGAAAGCCTGAAACCTTATCTGGTCAATGAAACAAATGAGCTTCTGGAAGGAATCGACCGTCTGAAAAACGAAAATGACAGCGAAAACCTTTGTGAAGAGCTTGGTGATGTGCTGTTTCAGATAGCGCTTCACAGTGTCATTGCCCAGGAGGAAGGTCTTTTTACCATTGAAGATGTGGTTTCGGGAATCTCCTCGAAAATGCAGTTTCGCCATCCGAAAATTTTTGCTCCGGAGGATAAAGAAGCGGTAAAGCTTACCTGGGATGAACTGAAAAAAAGGGAAAAAGAACAAAGATCGAAAACACGCTGAACATGGCATTCCTGCAAGGTTTTTAGCACAAAAAACCTTGACAATCCACAGGAAAAGGTATATAAATAGAAGATAGCGTGTGATCGACAGGAAGCATAACGCGATAATAAAGAAAGAGAGCATTTTATAGGAGGAAACACCATGAATAAAACAGAATTAGTAGCAGCAATGGCGAAAGAGACAAATCTTTCCAGGAAAGATGTAGAAGCAGTTCTGAAATCTTTCACCGATGTTGTAGCATCTGAGCTCAAGAAGGGTGGTAAGATCCAGCTTGTTGGATTTGGTACCTTTGAAGTAAGCGAGAGAGCTGCAAGAGAGGGAAGAAATCCTCATACTGGTGAAACCATGAAAATCGAAGCTTCCAAAGCACCGAAATTCAAAGCAGGTAAGGCTTTAAAGGATCTTGTAAACGATAAATAATAAGAGTGCAAGGGGGGACAACTTTGTTCCCTCTTA
>ULYF01021726.1_pt1 | contig 10017 bp, 9 predicted proteins | sample 1961941 | NCBI WGS metagenome assembly ULYF01 (sample SAMEA4835857, study PRJEB28245) | human gut metagenome | biome: gut microbiome; material: fecal sample | place: Denmark | collected 2008 | reverse complement strand
AAAGACATACTTCATTTCAGGCGCTTCGCGAAGTATGTCGCCGCATTTTGGAGGATGCCCAGCCCCTTATCCCGTTCTTCCAGCTGGCTTTTGAAACATGCAATTTCGATGGATATATCCATCTCACATACAGAAGAACCAACTAGCAAACTGATTTTGCTGTTTATAGTGTTTTTGTTGGTTAATACTATTTTTGACATGTGATTAAACTCTGAATGATAGTTTAATCACTTAGCCATGAGTCTACTTGTAGAGTAAGAGCAGGGCAATCAGACCGGCAACTGGATGCCAACAAGTTAGGTAACTATATTGGGATTCCCTCTCCCATACCAATCTCCCTTCAACTGTTCCATTATGTACTACATTAATGAAAGACTTTATGATTGTACATTATCAGTCAGGCCTTGCTCATCAGAGCTCAAGCCAGATAACAGGCGGAGCAATCTATGATCAGACTGACACTGTTTTTCCTCTGCTGACATTTGCATCACCAGTTTATGCCATAGAATGATAGCCCCATTGTAACATCCCCTGTCAAAAGAGTCCGGGGGTGTATTACTGTACATCCTAAGTGTGTAAAGTATCTCTTTAGTGTGTTCGAGTAGTTCATCATAAGTTATACTAAGTGTCGGTTCTGTGCAGGCCATATTGTACTCACTGAATAAAAAACATTTAGTTAAAATACATTTCATTTTCAATGAAAGATAAAATTCTTATAGTGAAAACTCATATCTGACACAGTACCATTTACAACCTATTTTACAACAATATGTTTTGAAAAAACAATAAGATACAAAAAGAAGCATAATTATTCTCTCTGTGTAAGATACACGCTACAGACAAGGGTAGAATAGCTCTTAGTTGCTACTTGTGCCAAACCCAAGTTTTATTTTAATCTCGACATAGCTAGTTTGCTTACCTCCATATGAAATATCACTAAAATAACAAGTATATTAGATATTGAATTAAATAAACTATCGGAATTTCTATTAAAAATATCAAATCACAAAATAATGATCACTACAAAGATATCATATAGCATGCACATTAATAGTACGGCACGTGTAATAAATGCAATTTTATTTTAAACAAATCAAAAAGTGAGCAAGCACCCCATATATATCACATAGAACATTCAGATAAAGTCACAGGTCGTTTAAGATATGAAACATCCAACAAAGCAGTTGTTTTTACCTCTTTCAAAATCCTCTAACGACATATTTTTACATTTAATTTACTGCGCAAATATGAAAAAAGCAATTATTTATATCGCGTAAGAAATCAGAGTCAATAAAATATATAACACACTCCTACGGAACATTAAGGGTATATTACTCACAAAACTAAACAGCAATTACATTTTTTTGACAGAGTAACAAAATTTAATACATTTATACAACCTTTATAGTCCTAACAATGAGTTAGCTCTGTGACTATGCTCAAAAGTTCTAAACAATTTTATTTTACGTAGCATTTAATTTGCACTCTCCACTCATTACTCACAATAATCTTAGAATTTACCTTATCCAGAAGCTCATCAATAGAGCGTGAGACAGAGAGTTTAAATATAGTAATCATTTAAAAGCTGAAATTCCTATTAATCTTATGCATGAAGAACCTCTGATGAATTAAGCAGTCTAACCCACTATAATGGTTATAACATTACATTTCATGCGATATCAAAATCAGATATGATTCACAAATAACCAGAATAGATGTTGCTTTAAACTAATGTTAAAGAGTATAACGTTGCCACTGATAAATCTATCGATATTTTTTATCGGTTTTTCAATTTTTTATATGATTATTAAATATAGGAATTATTCTCATGCAGCATAAGAAATCTGACTTATGGGCAAGAATACTAAGTTATATAATTTAATTAATTAAATTAAAACCTTAACTCTATAAATTTTTGATATTTAAGTATTTACGCGTAAATTGATTTAACCACAAAAAAAACATAAAAACCGCATTTTAAAAAAAACAGAATACAAAAACCACAAAATACAACAAAAATGGAATTTTATTCTTTTTAAGAACCAGAATTCAGAATTTTATTCTGAAAGTGTGATTTGGATATTTGTTTTTTATGTATAAAATTGAGAGAAATTTTTACATTTGCATGTGTCTCCTCATTTAGGTAGTACGTATGTTGTTACATAAAAGGATGGAAACAGTACCTGGCGATCGATACATCACGCCGGGTAGTATGTCAACGGAACATTTTAGATACCTCATTGAAATATCATCTATAAATAGCCAGAAGGTAATTTTGGCTATGGAGGATTTTTTTGTCCATGGTAAAAGTAGAAAAGAAGCATGTGAGAGGCACAACGTAGCACAGGGCTATTTTTCGATAAGCATGAGAAAATTTCTTATGATAAACAGCACGGTAGCCAAACTTGCTAAATTTTATATAAATTAACTCTTTTTAAATTGTTACTTATTTACCGATGGAGGATGTTGTATATATGTTTAAGTCTGCTTCTGGTATCGCTCTTCTTTTCTCCTTGTCTTTCACCGCTAATGCTGTTGATCAAGGTCAAGGGCGTATTGACTTCAAAGGAACAATCATTGATGCGCCATGCGGTATTGCATCAGAGTCTGCAGGACAAACGATTGATTTTGGCCAAATATCTAAATCACACCTGAATAATAATGGTATTTCTGTCAAAAAAGATATAAATATTAAACTTGTTAATTGTGAACCTAATAAATCTGTCAAGGTAATTTTCTCTGGTGCCACTCTTACTGGTGATGATACGGCGCTTGGTACTGCAGGAGATACTGGAACAGCAATAGTAATCTCTAGCCAAGATGGAAGTCTTGTACATTTCGGTTCTGAAGGTAATGCTCAGAGCCTGAAAGAAAATGAAAACATTCTGCATTATTCTTCTTGGGTCAAAGCAGCCTCTAAGGGTTCGGTCAAAGAAGGTGACTTCACAGCCGTTGCTAACTTTAATCTGAATTATCAGTAACATCTCCTGTTTTAAACGACCACGCCTGTCAGAGATTCCATATACAAGCGTGGTTCTTAATAAAGGAGTTTAATATGCGCTTGCGTATAATTCTATCAATCATGCTCTTGGTCTCAACAATCATTCAAGCAGCCCAGCCAAAGTCACCAAACTTTCAGCCTCTGAAGGTGACCTTACCTGAAGACTGGAAAGAAGAGCAAATATGGTGGGATGGACAGGCTAACTTTAAGGGACAGGTAATTGAATCAACCTGTACCTTGGCTATGGAGGACGCTTATCAGGAAATTGATTTGGGAACAACTCCTATCCGAGACATTCAAAGTAGTTCCGTTGGTCCTGAGAGAAAATTCAGGCTGCGGTTACGTAACTGTGATCTTGTCGAAACCGATAGTGATTTTCATACAATAAATCACGTACGTATAACTTTTGATGGTATTCCCGGTGAGACACCAGATAAATTCTGGCTAACAGGTTTGGCCGAAGGTATAAATTTGCAAATTATGGATAATAATGGATATCCAGCAAGGGTCGGTAAAACTATGCCACCATTATTACTAAAGGGAAGTGAAGAAGAGCTGAATTATATTTTACGTATTGTCCGTAATGGTAGCTCATTAAAGGCCGGTGATTATTATGCCGTAATACGTTTTAAGATGGATTACGAATGAGCACATTATAATCAACAATAAAAAACGCATGACATTTAGCCTGGATGGTTACCGTCCTAATCATGTCCTGAATCCAGGTTGTAGATCTCATGCTACTCATGCATATATTATTTTTAAAAGCAACTGCCGACAATGAAAACAAAAGCTACTTTTATAATTATTTATATGGCACATGTGCTGGTGCTTGATTTTGCAGGCATACCAGCTTACGCAGTTGACTTTAATACAGATGTTTTAGATGCCACAGATAGACAAAATATTGATTTTTCTAGGTTTTCACAAGCTGGGTATGTTATGCCTGGACAGTACCAGATGGAAATAAAGGTTAATAGCCAAAATATTTCACCCTCTGATTTTCAGGTGATGTTTATCGAACCACCTAGTTCCGATATAGAGAGAGAAAAGCCTTTACCACAACCCTGTCTCTCACCCGAAATAGTCAGCCGAATGGGGCTAACGGAATCGTCACTAGGGAAAGTGAAATACTGGAATAATGGACAGTGCGCAGAGCTTAACCTTTTTCCAGGAGTTGAGTTAATCCCTAATCCGGCAGAGGGTGTACTAAACATTAATATACCGCAGTCATTACTGGAGTATTCAGACGCTTCTTGGTTACCGTCATCACGCTGGGAAAATGGTATACCCGGACTGCTGTTTGACTACAATATAAATGGGACAATAAATAAATCACATCAGGATAAACAATCACAGTCACTGAGCTATAACGGTACTGCAGGTGCCAACTTTGGCGCTTGGCGTCTGCGCGCAGACTATCAAGGTAATCTTAACCATAGCACCGGAAATGACCAGAGTACGAACCATCAGTTCACATGGAGCCGTTTCTACATGTACCGCGCTATCCCGCGTTGGCGTTCAAATCTCACCTTAGGTGAGAACTACATCAATTCGGAGATTTTCAGCTCCTGGCGCTATACCGGTGCCAGTCTGGAAAGTGATGATCGCATGCTGCCGCCAAAACTGCGCGGTTATGCACCGCAAGTCTCAGGGATTGCGGACACGAACGCGCGCGTCGTGATTTCGCAGCAGGGACGTATCCTTTATGACTCCACCGTGCCGGCAGGTCCCTTCACCATTCAGGACCTGGACAGCTCCGTGCGTGGTCGCCTGGATGTTGAGGTTATCGAGCAGGACGGGCGGAAAAAAACTTTCCAAGTGGACACAGCATATGTGCCGTATCTGACCCGTCCTGGCCAGATTCGTTACAAGCTGGTTTCCGGTCGTTCGCGTAACTATGAGCACACCACGGAAGGGCCGGTCTTTTCTGCCGGTGAGGCGTCTTGGGGTATCAGTAACAAGTGGTCACTTTACGGTGGAGGTATCGTTGCCGGGGATTACAACTCCCTGGCTGTAGGGCTGGGTCACGACCTGAATGAGTTCGGTACGGTATCTGTTGATGTGACCCAATCCGTAGCTCGTATTCCTGGGGAAGAGACGAAGCAGGGTAAATCCTGGCGTCTGAGCTACTCCAAACGTTTTGATGAGGTGAATGCGGATATCACCTTTGCGGGTTACCGCTTCTCTGAACGCAATTACATGACTATGGAGCAGTACCTCAATGCACGTTACCGGAATGATTTCACGGGACGTGAGAAGGAGTTGTACACCGTCACACTCAACAAGAACTTCGAGGAGTGGAAGACCTCAGTCAACCTGCAGTACAGCCATCAGACCTACTGGGACCGCCGGACATCTGACTATTACACGCTGTTGGTGAACCGTTACTTCGATATCTTCGCGTTTAAGAACGTCTCCCTGGGGCTGTCCGTATCCCGTTCGAAATACCAGAACCAGGATAACGATTCGGCATTTGTGCGCCTGTCCTTGCCATGGGGAACCGGCACGGCCAACTACAGCGGCAGCATGAGCAATGACCGTTACACCAACACAGTGGGTTACAGCGACACGCTGAACAACGGGCTGAGCAGTTACAGCCTGAACGCCGGTGTGAGCAGTGGCGGTAGCCAGCCATCACAGAGTCAGATAAGCGCGTACTACAACCACAGCAGTCCGCTGGCAAACCTGTCGGCGAACTTCTCTGCCGTGCAGAACAGTTACACGTCATTCGGTATGAGCGCATCCGGTGGTGCGACAATTACTGCGAAAGGAGCAGCCCTGCATTCAGGGGGCATGAACGGAGGAACCCGGCTGCTGGTAGACACCGATGGTGTCGTAGGCGTGCCTGTCGACGGCGGCCGGGTCTCCACCAACCGCTGGGGAATTGGTGTGGTGACGGACGTAAACAGCTATTACCGCAACATCACTACAGTGGACCTGAACAAATTACCGGAAGACATGGAAGCCACCCGCTCAGTGGTGGAATCGGTCCTGACGGAAGGGGCCATTGGTTACAGAGAATTTGAAGTCCTGAAGGGAAGCCGTCTATTTGCCGTGCTGCGTCTGTCAGACAACAGCTATCCGCCGTTTGGTGCCAGCGTGATAAATGCCAAAGGCCGTGAACTCGGGATAGTAGCAGACAGCGGTCTGGCCTGGCTTAGCGGGGTGAATCCGGGTGAAACCCTTAATATCGGCTGGGAAGGCCGAACACAGTGTGTGGTGGATATTCCGGCGAAACTTGACCCGGCACAGCAACTGCTGCTGCCCTGCCGTAAGGCGGATTGACAGAACGGCAGAGTGACTGCCGGCCATCTTCACTGGCCGACTGTCAGTAGCCCCATACAGGCATAGATCAATAAGCGGACGGTGTTGCACCAAGGTGACACCGGAGTCAGAACTGAGAGAAGAAAAGATGCTGAAAATGAAACCGGCGCTGAAAAAAACGCTGATGGCGGTAGCGTGCCTGAGCGCAGTACCGGCAGCCCATGCTGCCATCTCCCTGGACCGTACGCGTGCGATTTTTAACGGTGGTGAGAAATCGATGACGCTGAATGTGGCCAATGACAACAAACAGCTTCCGTACTTGGCCCAAGCATGGATAGAGAATGAGAAGCAGGAAAAAATCACAACCGGACCGATTGTGGTCACTCCGCCGGTACAGCGTCTTGAGCCAGGAGCGAAAAGTATGGTCCGTCTGGCCAGCACCCCGGATATCAGCAAACTGCCACAAGACCGGGAATCCCTGTTCTACTTCAACCTTCGTGAAATTCCGCCGAGGAGTGATAAGTCGAATGTGCTGCAGATAGCCCTGCAGACCAAAATCAAGCTGTTTTATCGCCCGAAAGCTATTGAGGCGAAACCCAATGCAGTCTGGCAAGACCAGCTGGTGCTGAACAAAACCAGCGGAGGTTACCGGATTGAAAACCCGACGCCGTATTACGTGACGGTGATAGGTCTCGGCAGCAGCGAAAAACAGGCGAAGGAAGGCGAGTTTGAAGCCGTGATGCTGGCACCGAAGTCCACGCAGACGGTGAAATCCGGAGCATACAGCACACCGTACCTGAGCTACATCAACGACTTCGGCGGGCGCCCGGTATTAAAGTTCAACTGTAGTGGTGACCGATGCATACCAGTTAGGTCATGAGTACTAAGGAAAAGAACTCTCTGGATTAATCGAATATGAACAGAACAATTACAGGACTTTACCTATGTACTTTGCTTGTAAGTTATGGTGCAAGCAGTGTTTTACAAGCAGATGAGCTAGTAACTCGGGATAATTTTTTCGTTGCAGGTGAGGACTACCACCAGTCAATAACTGAAACTGGCAAACGAACAGGTCGGCTTATAATAAAAGGTACTCTTGTATCCTCTCCGTGTATTCTGGAAACTTCAGAGATAAAACTACCTTTGCCAAGAGACAAAAGAGAATATGTCCTCAGAGTAAAAGTGTCACAGTGTGGTAATGGTGTTACAGAAACAACAGATCAAGTACCAACGAATAGTGTAGCGATTGTGTTAGATCAACGTGAATGTACGCAAGAAGAAAGCACTTCACCGAAGAAACTAGTCTATATAAGTGAAGAACACACTATCAGAGCGTTAAAACATGGAGACAATCAACTTAAATTTTATATTAGCAAAGAAAAATACATTGAGATAACAAACAATACAAACTCAATGTCAGAATATAAAGAACACAACAATAAAAATATAATATTACCACTTAATATTACGTATGAATAACAGATAGTTACTCAAGTAACAGTCATCATCATTATGTTTTTTCTTCACTCATTTTACTAGATAAATAATCATGAGATATATATCTTGTCTATATATATTACTTTTATTGTCAGCTAATTTATGGGCTATTGACATCCCTATTAGCATTACTGGAAAAATTGCTATCCCTCCCTGTCAGATAAATGGCAATGAACCTGTTAATGTCGATTTTGGAAACATCAGAGCAACTGACCTTGAAATAAATGAATATATAAAAAAAATAAGTTTTCCAATTAATTGTCAATATCATCAAGGAAATGCATATGTAAAAGTAACTGGCCCAACCTTAAATGACGATGATAATATTTTAGCAACAAATATTAATGGTTTAGGAATTGCCCTTTATCAAGGCGAAGGGACTATTAATCATTTAATCATTGGTAACGGAGAATCTAATCATGGTTATAAGATTATTAACGCACTTTCAGATAAAAATACGGAGAAATCGGCCTTCACATTCACTGCAAAGCTTTATAAAAAACAAGGAACTATAGTAAATAGTGGAGAGTTTAATGCAGCAGCACTTGTAGAAATAGTATATATGTAATTTATATCATGCAGGATAAGATATGAAACAAGTTAGAGCATTCCTAATTATATTTTTATATGCTTTTATGTCTCTTTCAGCTAATGCTGCAAATTATTGTAATCTTCTTTGGTCTAACAATACATTACCAAGTGCCTCTCTTAACATCACTTTTGATGGTAATACCTCTCAAGTTTTTCCTCTAGATTTCCAAGCCGGAGGTATTTCAACCGTAATAAAAAGATATGCCGAGAATATGAGTATTAGTAAGCCTGTAACAGTAGATGGAATATCCAGATACTGGATACAATACCCTGAAGAATGGCAAGAAACATCTGAAGGGCTAAAATACAGAATACTTAGTGATCTTGATATTGCTCCTATTCAAGCAAGGGGGGTAATGACAATCGTAACACCTTCAAGAACCCATAGATGGGAAAATACATATGGGTGTGCTGCTATGGGAGGGAGTTATAATTTTGAGACTTTAACACTCAGTGGTGTAAATATCGAAATAGATCGAGGAAGTGCTTGGCCAGGAGTATATTCTATTCGGTTACCAGTAAAAATTGCCTATGAAGAAAACAAGGGTAATTATTCCGGACAAAATGGTGGCTGGAAAGAGTTTGCGGATGCCATAAGATCCTTTCCCGTTGTAGACTCTAATAACGTTAATATAACGATAATTTCGAAGTGTGATGTTGGCGAACAAAATCTAAGCATCAACATGGGAGATAATATTACTCCTGAAGAAGCGAAAAATGGTGTGGAGAAACAAATCAATGTATCAATAACTTGCAACGCACTAGCAAAAGTATCATTATCTCTAAAAGCTACTGATATAGTTGATGGTACAGACAATAAAACAAAGTGTGGCTCTGGTAGTTGTATCCTTTATTTTGATAATGGAATGTCAAAAAAAGAAGTTAATGCTAGCAAAGGATTACTCCAAGTACCAATAAAAGTACGCTTCCAGGATCCTAGTCCCGTTGCCGGTAGCTTTAGTGGAAGTGCAATTTTATCTGTTGAAGTTATTTAACACTTAATATATTAGGAGTATTGCTCAAGAGTCAAAAATCATAAGTAATAATGTTACATTATAAATAAGATAGCTAATGGTCACACAATAGCTGTGTCATTACTCACAGATGCAGAGTAAACCAATCATCATAATTATATAAGATATGATATCTAAAAACATATTATTACAGGCAAGAATAAAACAAGAGTTCAAACCCTATATTCAATCTATCGTATGTTCAAAAAGCGATCAAATTATAGGTGGGGAGTTACTCCTCCGTTGGCATACATCAGATGGTAGAATTATTTATCCCGACGCGTTTATAAGTCTAGCTGATTCCACAGGAGTTCTACCTGATATAACTATTGATATGATTAAAGAGTCATTTTGTTCGCTTTCTAGATTGGGTTTTACTAATGAAAAAAGATTTTATCTCTCAGTTAATATCACACCATCTATTTTATACAATAAAAATTTTATTGATAATTGTATAAATCTTTCCAGAAATAAAAATCTATTGTTAATATTTGAATTAACTGAACAATACCCATTTTTAATCAATAATCAAGTTATATCCATTCTACAAAATTTAAAAGAAAAAGGCATCGGATTGGCACTAGATGATTTTGGTACAAATTGTTCTGTTTTATCTTATCTACAATACTTTCCTATTGATTTCCTCAA
>ULYF01026133.1_pt1 | contig 10029 bp, 10 predicted proteins | sample 1961941 | NCBI WGS metagenome assembly ULYF01 (sample SAMEA4835857, study PRJEB28245) | human gut metagenome | biome: gut microbiome; material: fecal sample | place: Denmark | collected 2008 | reverse complement strand
ACATCAAAAAGAGGTAAGATAACACCCTCTGCAAAAAAGGTTACGTTATCTTACCTCAACAAAGCTGGTTCCAGAATATCCGTCGTCTATAAAAAATTGGATATTCCGAAACCCATGTTCGGAGGCGTATTTGCTTAGAAGGGCCTTCTGGTTGGTAATGGAATTGCTTTCCCCGTCCAGGGCATCGTCCTGGCTCAAGCGGCAGTATAATGCGGTGATCTTGCCCCCCATTCGGGGACACGTCTGGCTGCTGGTTCATTTGCTTCTCCTTTCTGTTCAGGCAGCCAAGTAAACGGTTGCCCTTATTATAACGCTCCGACTTGGATTTTTCAGCTATGTTTCTGATTCTTTTTCCTGTAAATCCTTTTCCATCAGCCGCTTTAATTTCTTCACGATCCCTTCCGAGCCCTTTTCCGCAAAGTGGGGAATAACCGTGTAGACGGAGGCGCCTTCAAAGTATGTATATCTGCTGCTTCCCAAATCAAAGTGATACGCACCGTCTTTGAAATGCTTTTCCATTCGCTCTCCCACATCGGGGTCAAAGTCTTTCAGCAGTTCATACAGTTTTTGTTCATCGGTCATTGGCGCACCTCCTTTTATCAGTTGGCATATTTAGGGTGATTACATCAGGTCGGCCGAGGCCCTGTTTCCGGCGGACAATCAGGCCCAAGGACTCCAGCTCGTGAAACGCCCGCGTCGTTACCTGTCTGCTCCGGCGGAGTTTCGCTTTGGCGTCCTCCACGGTGAAGTACAGGCGGATGGTCCCATCTGCTTCGATATAGCCTCTCTTCTTGGAAATCCCCGCCCGGTCCAAAAGCAGGGCGTACAGCACCTTGGCGTCATTGGATAAGTCCAGGGGGATAAGGAAACGGGGGAAAATGAGATAGGATGAAATCTCTGTATCTGTTTTGATTGGAATCATAAATTCTCCTTCCTATCCATCGACATGATAGATTGATTGATATTGACTGTTTTGTATTTAACTCTTTCTTATTAACTACCATCTAAATCCGGGCTGTCAGAGAGGCGGGAAAGCCACGGGCTGAAAGGCAGGATATGGGCGCTCCAGAGCGTCAGCTTTGCCGTGTCCTGGAATCCCGAATACGGAAAATCCCAATACGGACAATTAGAAGCTCTTTTTGGGCGGGTATAAGGGATTTATCCCTCTATCCTGTTGACCGGCGCTTACAAAGCCCACAGAATCAAGGTTTTTTCGCCTCTAATTGTCCGCAGACAGTCCTCCTTTTCCGGTCACTGGCTGTTTTCTGACCGCGATGAACGACGGCGGCGCAGGATTTACAGTATTTCGCCCGGTTGGAACCGGGAAGAAAGGGCTGGCCGCAGACAGCACACCGTTTGTGTTTCTTCCGATAAAGCAAAGCAGCCGCCAAAGGCTCATCCAAGGGCAGGACAGCGGCTCGAAACCACCTGCACAGCAGGGAGTAGGAAATGCTTTGCACGCACACGCATTCTTCTCCATCGTCAAGGACAAGGCAGTTCCCGCCGTCATAGTTGCAGCACTGATGGACCAGCTTTCTTGCTCGGCGATACTGGGAATAGGTCATGACGGGGAGCTTTTCTTTGATTTCCATCACCTCCTTTCAGATGGTCAAAAAACTCTCTCTATCTATCCGTACATTTTGAAAGCAAAATGAACCCCCCTTTTGAAAATAAATTTGCGGCAGTCAAAAAACACCTTTCATATATCCGTACATTTTTCGGGGGATTGTTGCATGGGTAAGTGGAAAAATTTTGGGGAATTAAAAAATGCCGCCATGATATGAAAATCATGACGGCATTTCTGCCTTTCATATTTCAAACTTGTAGCCGATACTGTAGACGCTTTTCACATAATCCGGTAGATCAGGCGCAATCTTTAGCTTCCTCCGCAGATTGCTCACATGGTTATTGACTGCCTTGCGGGAGTAGTAGGTATAGTCCTCATGCCATACCAAATCCATAAGCATTTCATAGGTGAATACCCGTTTAGGATTTAAGATAAGTAGGGAAAAGATTTCAAATTCCTTGACCGTTAATTCTATTGGTTGCTCTCGGATTGTAACAAGTCTCTGCTCTAAACAGAAGTACAAATCTCCGGATCGGGTTTCTGTTAGGGAGTGGTTCACCCTTTGGGGGATAGAATATTTGCCGCGGAAGATGGCCTGATGTGGCAAATGAACCGGATTGGTATAGTTTGTTTCACTCTCGAAAACAAACTGCGCAAGTTCCCTCCGTTGCTCTACAGAAAGCAAGGCAAACAATTTTTCTCCAATCTGCCAGCCGGTTTCGGCTAAATCCAGTACAGCTAATTTCCCATATCACCACCTCCTTAACCCTCATTAAATGCTTTCTTTAATTTCTGAAAGGATTCCGCACTAACTGCATGTTCAATACCGCAAGCGTCTTGTTCTGCTATTTGGGGGTCTACACCCGCTGCAATAAGCCTTTCTGTGAAAAACAGGTGCTTTTCGTAAACCTGCTCGGCAAGCTGCAATCCCAGTTCTGTCAGGGAGAGTGTGCCGTCGGCGTTTTTAACAAGATGGCCAGATTTTGTGAGTTCCTTGACTGCCCGGCTTACAGAAGGCTTTTTTACCCCCAACTGCTCTGCGACATCTACGCATCGAACGTAACCGTGCTGCTGTTTTATCATTAAGATAGCCTCCAGATAATCCTCCATCGCTGGTGTCAAAGCCATTGGCATACCTCCTTTTCCTATACTTACCGCAGCACATTGCGATGGTAACGCACTTTCCCCTGCTCGAGGTATAGAACGCAGTCGGCAGCTTCGGCAATTAAATCCATGTCATGTGTAATCAGAAGAAGGCATTTGCCATCCTTTGCAAGCTGTTTGAAAAGCTGCACCGTCAGCCGCATATTGTAGCCATCCAATCCGCTTGTGGGTTCGTCAAATACAAGAAGGCTTCTGCTGCTGGCTGCTGCAATCGCCAAAAGCAGCCGCTGCTTCTGGCCGCCGGAGAGCGAGGCTGGGTGCCGGTTTTGAAAAGCGTCCAGTCCCATTTCCTTTAATTTCGCCAAAGTGGTCTCTTTTCGAGCAGGCGTTTCTTTTTTTCCAATCCAAAATTCATCTAAAACCGTCGGGGCATAAAGCTGGTAATCGGAATCCTGCTGCACAAAAAAAGAATGGTTTGTACGCTTCTTACGTTTCAGATATTCCCCGTCAATCTGCACCGTTCCCATCGCCCGGTATAATCCGGTGATTGTCCGGCATAGGGTAGACTTTCCAGCGCCGTTCGGTCCCGCAATAGCGAGGATTTTTCCGCTTCTCGCTGAAAAAGAAACTTCTTCTAAAATCTGCCGTCCGTCCAGCATACAGGAGATTTCAGACACCTGCAAGGTATTCTCTGGTTTTGATTGAAAAGCGCCGCCCACCTGAAAAGCCGGTGCCTCAAAGGGACGCAGCCCCATGCCTGCAAGCTGCTCTCTTTTCAACCGCAACGCTTCATTATGATCGTAAATAGCAGAAATTGCACCATTTTCCATAAAAACAAGCCGGTCAAAGGAATCCCGTACATAGTGAAAACGGTGTTCTGAAAGGATAATGGTATGCCCGGCTGCTTTCAGCCGGTAGAGCAATGTGCCCAGCCGCACCATAGCATCGCTGTCCAGATTTGCGGAAGGCTCGTCCATCACGATCACTTTGGGTTCCATAGCACAGATGGACGCAATCGCAATAAGCTGCTTTTCTCCGCTGGACAGCGGGAATATTCTCCGGTCGAGCAGCCGGTCAATATTCATCTGTGTGCATACTGCCTTTACCCGTTCCTGCATAACAGCGCGCTCCAATGGAATATTCTCCATGCCCAGCGCAATTTCGTCGGTCGTATTAGTGGTAAAAAACTGGCTGCGTGGGTCTTGGAATACGCTGCCCACCATCGTACCTAACTGATGGATAGGCATTTTCAGTGCGTCCTGCCCATCAAGGGAATAGCTGCCTGTAAGGTTTCCCGGATAAAACTGCGGACAAAGCCCGTTGAGAACCCTCGTCAAAGTTGTTTTGCCACAGCCGCTTTTACCCGCCAGAATAATCAGTTCGCCTTTCTTAACCGTCAAATCAATGCGGCGCAGCCCACTGTTCTCACAGTTGTTCGCATAGGAGAAGGAGATATTCTTTAATTCGATCACAAAACCCCTCCTTTCTCCAGCACAAAAACCGCACCGGCAATCACCATCATAAATACACAAAGAGCGCCGTCCTTCCAGCTAAAATGGATGGGGCGGTAGCTGATAGTTTCACCGGAAAAACGCACGCCGCGCACCGTCATAGACGCGGATAGTTCTTCTGCCACCTTTGTCGTTCTTAAAATCAGTGGGATTAAGATATATTCCACTGTAGAAGGAAGATGGGTAAGCGTGTGAACCACGCCTACCCCAATTCCCCGAAACCGCTGGGAAGAACGGATGGCCCGGTATTCCCCGGAGATCGTTGGGAAAAATCGTAAAACTACCGAGGCCGCTATCCCGACAGCCTTTGGGGAACGCATGGCCTGCAAAGCCGCCATCAGAGAGCCGGTCGGCTCCTTCGCAAGGCAAGCTGCAAATGCAAGGGGAATAATTGCCTTGCGGCCGATGATACCGATGCTTGATAACATAGAACTCACCGAAAAAATAGCATTATTCTCCACCAGCATTACTCCAACCCAAGCGATTCCGGTAAAAATCAGGTAGCACAAAAGATATGAGAATGCATGACTGGCTTTCCCAGTAAAAAAATGAATGAAGATGCAACACAGGAATATGCATAGTCCTCCGATTTCAGAATGAATCAAAATGATTGAAGCAATTCCTAACAGGCAAAGCAACAGCCATGTGCGGGGATCCAGTTGATAACGCTCCTGTTTCTCTTTCGCCATTATGCAACTCCAGCAGGCTTAAAATGCTTACCCAACATCTTCATACCCAGCGCATATCCTGCGATAGACAAAGCTGCGGCGGCAGCTAAGGCGATTGCGATATTCTGGGGTGCCAGCCAGAATCCCTCAATGGATGCCAGTGCCGCATCAGCAGTTGCCGCATCCATTCCCATATTCACATATGTCTGTACCATGCTATCACGGAACAGCAGCAGAGTCAGCGTGCTGCCCATTGCGTTGAGCATCCATGTAAGCGCATGAGGGATGGCAGGACGGATTTTGCCCTGATACCCGCCGCCCAGCATAATCAGTTCGTTTACAACAGCAAGGATTGCGAAGAACACGAACACATAGACACTGCCGGTAAAAAGGAAATACAGGCCGTAAACTATTGGGATGATAAACTGCGTACCGATTTTCGGGCACTTCTTTACAAGCAGAACGTAGATAATACCGTTAATCAACCCCGCAAGGCCAGGAACCAGGAAATACACCAGTTGCAAATTAGCGGCAAACGGCATGGCAACAACGATGGCGATGGCCGTTTCCACGCAGGCCAGCAGCAGGACAATGACAAATTCTTTCAGACCTAATACCTTTTCTTTCATTTGAAAACCTCCTAAGATTGTTTGAATGTATAGTCTCCAGCTTGGCTTTGCAGCCCCCACAGCCGGGCATATAATCCTTTTTGCCCTGCAAGCTGGTTATGGGTTCCTTTCTCTATGATTTTCCCATCCTGCAATACGAGGATTTGATCGGCGCTGCGTACTGTTTTTAATCGGTGCGCAATCATAATGACTGTGCGCTCTTTGGAAATCTCATCCAGCGCTTTCTGTACCATTGCCTCATTATCCGCATCCAAAGATGCGGTTGGTTCGTCCAGCAGAAGAATCGGTACATCTTTTAAGAATGCTCTGGCAAGGGAAATCCTCTGGCGCTCACCACCGGAAAGCGTTGCGCCTCCTTCGCCAATAACCGTGTCATATCCTTCCGGCAGGGCAGAGATAAAATCATGGCAGCGGGCTTGCTTACACGCCTTTATCATCTGTTCTTCCGTAATGCTCTCATTGCCAAAACAAAGATTATCCCGAATGGTTCCACGGAATAAATAGGCGTTCTGCATGACCATAGAAATGTTGGAAAGCAGACTGTCCGTTTGAACTTCACGAATGTCTTTGCCATTCATCCAGATATGCCCGGCCTGATAATCCCAAAACCGCGCCATCAGGCGAAGCAGGGTGGATTTTCCGCTTCCTGATGATCCTACCAATGCAGTCAGCAAACCGGAAGGCGTATCAAAGGAAACACCTTGGATAATCTCTTGTCCCTTTGCGTAGTGAAATGAAACATTCTCAAAGGAGTAGGAATTTCCGGTTTCTATCTGTTCTTTCCCCGTCGGTTCGTCTGTTGTCATCACCTTGTCTAACCGCTCGCCGGAAGGAAGCATCCCGCGTAGCGCGGATATGCTGGTGACAATCATCAACTCCGCTTCTACCAGTTTAGTCGCTAAAACAAGAAAGCCTGCAAAATCCAAAACAGACAGTGTGCCGCCGATAAGCAGATAAAGCCCAACCGCAGCCGTAATGGGAACACTGAACTTTACCAAAGAAGAACACAATGTGGACAAGCTGCCTGCAACTGCTTCTTCTTTCAGCGATTCATCCCGCAATTTCCGCATGGCCGTTTCCAAAGCATGAAATCCGTCTCCTGTACGATGATATGCCTTCAGGTCTTTCATACCATGAAGATATTCATTGATTTGCGTAGCCGCATGGGTTTTTGCAGCCATGACCTGCCTGCTGTGTTTTTCTTTGATTCGGGCAATCCCGAACATAATTGCCGCGCAGATTGGCAACATTCCAAACATGGCAATCCCCATACGCCAGTCGTAAATGCCTATCCATACAATGGAAATCACCAAAAGCGCTCCCACACCAATGGGATAGGGCAGCCAGTAGCAGAGCGTGTATTCCACATTTGAAAAATCATTGGCAAAGGAGCTAATCAGCTCCCCCGATTCTTTGGAAGAAAAAAATCCCAGCGGCTGGCGACGCAGCTTTTGGATATATGTCACCCGTTTTTTCGCCGTATCACTGTAGGCGCGCCCGTAAGTGAAATAATAGGTTATCATCTCTATTACATATTGAAGCAGGATATATCCCAAACCTGTGGCGGCAAGCGTGATAAGAAGCTGCAAATCCAATGTGTAGGGCGGCACAAAAGCCTGCCCCAGCGTATAGATTGCCATATACGCCAGAATTGCTGGAAGCATACTGAACGCCTGCGAAAGAAACAGCCATACGGTGGGCTGAATGATTTCCTTCGGCCTATGGAAGGTGAATTGCCGGATTATCTGAAACATGTGCTGTCCCTCCTTTCATCCGCCAGCTTTCGGTTTCGTTCTGAATGTCCCACAGATGGGCATACAGACCATGCTTTTGAAGCAAGTCTCTGTGCGTCCCGCTTTCTTTCAGCCGTCCGTTTTCCAAAACGAAAATCATATCTGCGTCCTGGATGGAGTAGAGGCGATGTGCGATCATCAGAACGGTTTTTCCTTTCAGTAATTCTGCCATACCTTCCCGCAGCGCCAGTTCGTTTTCCGCGTCCGCGAAAGCCATCGCTTCATCCAGCACAACAATCGGGGCATTTTTCAGAATCGCTCTTGCAATGGCAATGCGTTGCGCTTCTCCACCGGATAATTTGTGCCCGCCGTCACCTAATTTGGTGTGATAGCCTTCCGGTAATGCCTGAATAAAATCGTGGCAGCGTGCGGCCTTTGCAGCATACTCAACTGCTTCTTGAGTTACATTTTGGTGCATGGCGATATTGTCGTACACACTTTCAGCGAATATATAGGTATCTTGAAATACAAAGGCAACCGTATTCATAAGCGCCTTGGTGGAATAGTCCCGTATATCCTTTCCACCAATCGAGATACTTCCGCTTTCCACATCCCAAAATCTTGCCAGCAGTTGCCCGACTGTGGATTTTCCACCGCCCGACGGTCCGACTAAAGCCGCGAAAGAACCAGCCGGAATGTGCATTGTGACATGCTCCAGCGCCATGCGCCGCAGAGGATCAGCCGCTTTTTGGTAGGAAAAACTCACATCCTGAAACGTAAGCTCCGCAGAAACCGGCGGGGTATCGCACGCGCCTTCCGTTATCGGTTCCATCTTCATAACGTCCTCAATCTGATCCATCCGTACAGCCAGATTCCGAAGGTCTGCGCCAAACTCCACCAATTCCATCAGTGGGCTGATGACTGCCGGGCCTACAATCAGAAACATCAACAGTTCCATCATTAAGCTGTGATCGCCGGGATTCAGATACAGCAGGACACATCCTGTTGCTAAAATGAAAGCCAGCACAGAGAGCGTGATGGTTTTGTAGGCTCCGTAAATAGGCGTAACCCGTTTTAAGTAAGCCATCATGCTTTTCTGATTTTTCTCTATCAGATTGGTTAGCCGTAAAGCCGCAGCCTCCGGCTTTCCAAAGATTTTTTCTTCCTCCATCCCGGACACATACTCTGAAAATGCCGCGTCCAGTTCTGTGGAAGAACGGTTGAGATCCGTCCAAATTTTCTGCCCACGCTTCCCTCCAAAAGCCGAAAACTGAATGATAAACGCGAGCACCAATGCAGCAACAATCGTCAAAGCAAGCGGTACATTGATGGAAAACAGCAGCGCCGACAGCGAAACCAGCAAAAGACCGGCTCCTATGAGGTTCGATACATCGTGGGCGATAATATTTTCCATTTTCTCGATGTTATCATTCATGGTCTTTTGTACCGCACCGGATTGCCCTCCTGTGAAAAAGCCCAGATTTAATCTGCCCATGTGATTCAATATTCTCATACGCAGGTCATAAAGCGCATGAAAGGCACAGGAATGGCAAACAAAACTGCCGATAATTGAAAGCGCTATGCCAACGGCAATACTTGCCAGCGTAATTCCCGCCCACAGCCATGCAGCGGACACGTCTACAGCCGTATTGTTTAAGGACGCTTCCAGAAAGATACGGACGATTTGGTAGATCGTATAGAATGGAACGCCCGACAGCAATATGCTGACAGAGGAACAGGCTACGCCAATGATATATCGGGCAGAACTGCATCGCGCGGTTTGGAATACCCGCAGGACAGCGTTTTTCTTTGTCTCTTTCATAGTTCTCCTTTCTCTGCCTTTCAGATTCGCTGTTCGGAAAGACAAGTGATTATCGTTGGTTAGCCCAAGCTAACCAACGGACATTATGCAACACTTCCTGCTTTACGTCAAGCGGCCTTACAGTGCCTAAAACACAACACTATTATCCTATGCTGTTCGGAAACCCCTTGATTTTAAGCGGTTTTCTTGATATACTTTATCTCAATAGTTAGTTCTTGCTAACCAAAAATCGTGCCAAAACAGAAAAAGATGTGCCATTTCCGTATAGAGGTGATTACTATGATTACAATTCATAATATAGATGAAACATTGCTGTTTTATGGTTCTCTGGGAGCCGAACAAAAAGAAATTGGGAACTGCACTTTGTTTACTTTTTTCGATAAGACTTCTTATGTCCGGTTTTGGGGAGATTTGCATGGTTTTTGTGTGGCTTCTGTTGACGTTATATTTCCAAAGGATATAGTGTTCCGTTCACAAATCCAACAGAGATATATAGGAATCGGCTTTATGGAAGAAGGACAAATGATTAGTTATAACCGAAAATCCGAAATGAGGAAATCTCGCAACGGCATAGACTGTTATGTTTTTAATTCTCCGGTCCCTCTTTTTATGAAAATATCCGGTGGGCAGCGGCTCCGGTTTCGGGGAATGTATTTTCAGGAATCTTTTTTTCGAGAAAATAACGTGTCTCTTTATGACAGCTTTTGGGAGGATGCTAAACAATCTCTAACCTGCAATGAGATTCATTCACCGGAGTTGTTATCTATCTATCGGCGTATTGAAAATTGCTCACTTGCAGGAGACGCATTTCAGCTTTGGATGCGTGGACAGGGATTGACTGCTGCGAGTTATCTGCTGGATTTGATGCAGCGATATACTTCGGCTTCGCCTGTTTACCTAAGTGAAGATGAAATTGCAGCCGTTTTACAGGCAAAGCGATTGATTAAAGAAAACATCGGCAGTGTTCCCACAATTCTTGAACTTAGCAAAAGCGT
>ULYF01027652.1_pt1 | contig 10091 bp, 4 predicted proteins | sample 1961941 | NCBI WGS metagenome assembly ULYF01 (sample SAMEA4835857, study PRJEB28245) | human gut metagenome | biome: gut microbiome; material: fecal sample | place: Denmark | collected 2008 | reverse complement strand
TCTATCCGGTGCTCAGAGAGATACTGGACGCCTGCGGCAGCCAGGAAGAGATCAAAGAGATGCTGACGGACAGAAAGAATGATCTTTCTCCTAAGCACATTATAATAGAAGACATCATAGCCTCTATCAGTTATATACTGAACCTGAATTACGGCATCGGCTCCATCGACGATATTGACCATCTGGGCAACAGAAGGCTGAGAACTGTAGGCGAATTGCTGCAGAATCAGTTCAGAATAGGACTTGCCAGAATGGAGAGAGTAGTCAAAGAAAGAATGACTATTCAGGATATAGATGTAACTACGCCTCAGGCTCTGATGAACATCAGGCCTGTAACGGCAGCCATAAAAGAATTCTTCGGAAGTTCCCAGCTTTCCCAGTTCATGGACCAGAACAATCCTCTGGCAGAGCTGACTCATAAGAGAAGACTTTCGGCTCTGGGACCGGGCGGACTTTCCAGAGAGAGGGCAGGCTTCGAAGTAAGAGACGTACACCATTCTCATTACGGAAGAATGTGTCCTATAGAGACTCCGGAAGGTCCTAACATAGGCCTTATCGGATCCCTGACCACTTACGGAATAATCAATCAGTACGGCTTCATAGAGACTCCGTACAGAGTGGTAGATAAGGAGGTAGGCAAGGTAACCGACGAGATTCACTACCTGACTGCCGACGAAGAAGAAATGATGACCATCGCTCAGGCCAACGAGCCTTTAGATAGCGAAGGACGTTTCGTCAACGCCAAGGTGGCTTCGAGGGGAGAACACGGAGAAATCGCTCTCATGCCAAGAGAACAGATAGACTACATGGACGTATCGCCTAAGCAGGTAGTTTCTGTGGCTACCGCCATGATACCGTTCCTCGAAAACGACGACGCTAACCGTGCCCTGATGGGTTCAAACATGCAGAGGCAGGCAGTCCCTCTTCTGGTGACTGAAGCTCCTATGGTCGGCACGGGAATGGAATACAAAGCTGCCAGAGACTCGGGCGTAGTCATATTGGCGAAGAACAGCGGTACCGTTGAATTCGTCGACGCCGAGAGCATCACTGTCAGAAGAGACGACGACAACGGAACAGACACTTACAAGCTGCTGAAGTTTAAGAGATCCAACCAGGGAACATGTATCAACCAGAGACCTATAGTGGCTCACGGAGAACATGTAGAAGCAGGAGAAGTAGTGGCCGACGGCCCTTCCACAGATCTGGGAGAGATCGCGCTGGGTAAGAACCTGCTGATAGGCTTCATGACATGGGAAGGTTACAACTACGAGGACGCTATCATCCTCAACGAGAGACTTCTCATGGACGATGTGCTGACGTCTCTTCACATAGAAGAGTATGAGGCGGAAGCCAGAGACACCAAGCTGGGACCTGAAGAGATAACCAGAGACATTCCTAACGTAGGCGAAGACGCACTTAAGGATCTGGACGAAGAAGGAATAATCAGAATCGGAGCGGAAGTCAACTCTTCCGACATTCTGGTGGGCAAGGTAACTCCTAAGGGAGAGACGGAGCTGACGGCAGAAGAAAGATTGCTGAGAGCCATCTTCGGAGAAAAAGCCAGAGAAGTAAGGGATACTTCGCTGAGAGTGCCTCACGGCGAGACCGGCATCGTGGTAGACGTCAAGATATTCTGCCGCGAAAACGGCGACGAACTTCCGCCGGGAGTAAATAAGTTGGTGAGATGTTACATCGCCACCAAGAGAAAGATAAACGTAGGAGACAAGATGGCCGGCCGTCACGGCAACAAGGGCGTCATCTCCAGAATACTGCCTGAGGAAGATATGCCTTTCCTCGAGAACGGCCAGCCGCTTCAGGTAATGTTAAACCCGCTGGGCGTACCTTCCCGAATGAACGTAGGACAGGTACTTGAAGTCCACTTGGGTCTTGCGGCCAAGAAGAAAGGCTGGTATATATCCACCCCGGTCTTCGACGGCGCTACTGAAAAAGACATCATAAACCTTCTGGACGAGTGCGGTTATCCTAAGACGGGAAAACTTCAGCTCAGAGACGGAAGAACAGGTGAAAGCTTCGATAACCCTGTAACTGTAGGCTACATGTATATGCTTAAACTCCACCATCTGGTAGACGATAAGATACACGCCAGAAGCACGGGGCCGTACTCACTGGTGACGCAGCAGCCTCTGGGCGGTAAAGCTCAGTTCGGCGGACAGCGTTTCGGAGAGATGGAAGTGTGGGCTCTCGAAGCCTACGGAGCGGCATATACCCTGCAGGAGATACTCACCGTTAAATCCGACGACATCGTGGGAAGAGTAAAGACTTACGAGGCCATCGTCAAGGGTGAGAACATCCCGACTCCGGGAATACCGGAATCTTTCAAGGTATTGATCAAAGAGATGCAGGCCCTTGGCCTCGATGTCAAGGTACTGTCAGAAAACGATGAAGAGATTCAGATCAAAGAAGCTTCCGAGTACGACGAGGATGTTCCGGCTATCGAGGGCATCATGGATCTTGAAGCCGAGCTGGCGGAGGATGAAAGCCTCCTGGACGCAGGCTTTACAGAAGAAGGCGATGAGGAAGACATCGACGATTTCGATGAAGATGAAGAACCGTCTGACTTTGATTTTGACGTTGATTTCAAAAGTGAGTAATTGAAGAAAGGGGAGGGACTCCTTGAATAACAACAATAACGATTATGAATTGAACAATTTTGAATCCATACAGATCAGCCTTGCGTCACCGGAAAAGATTCTCGAATGGTCTCACGGCGAAGTAACAAAGCCTGAGACTATCAACTACAGAACTCTTAAACCTGAGAGAGACGGACTTTTCTGCGAAAGGATCTTCGGGCCTATGAAGGACTGGGAATGTCACTGCGGAAAGTATAAGAGAATCAGATATAAAGGCATAGTATGCGACCGCTGCGGCGTCGAAGTTACAAAGGCTAAGGTTAGAAGAGAGAGGATGGGCCACATACGTCTGGCCGCTCCTGTATCTCATATATGGTATTTTAAAGGAATTCCGTCCAGAATGGGATTGTGCCTGGACATAACTCCGAGAAATCTGGAAAAGGTACTTTACTTTGCCGCATATATAGTGACAGATCCGGGAGATACAGATCTGGCATACAAAGAAATTCTGACAGAACAGCAGTACAGAGAGAAAAAAGACGAATACGGAGACAGATTCAAGGCCGCCATGGGAGCAGAGGCCATCAAGACTCTTTTGGCAGAGATAGATCTGGATCAGCTTTCCGACGACCTGAGAGCCAAGCTCAAAGGAGCCAGCGGACAGAAAAAGATCAGAATCGTAAGACGTCTTGAGGTAATCGAAGCTCTGAGACTTTCGGGCAACAGACCTGACTGGATGATACTGGACGTGATTCCTGTAATTCCGCCGGATATCAGACCTATGGTGCAGCTGGACGGAGGCAGATTCGCCACTTCCGATCTGAACGACCTGTACAGAAGAGTAATAAACAGAAATAACAGGCTCAACAGACTCTTGGAGCTGGGCGCGCCTGACATCATCGTGAGAAACGAAAAGAGAATGTTGCAAGAAGCGGTAGACTCTCTGATAGACAACGGCAGACGGGGCAGAGCCGTAACCGGTCCGGGATCGAGACCGCTTAAATCCCTGTCCGACATGCTCAAAGGAAAGCAGGGAAGATTCAGACAGAACCTGCTGGGTAAGCGTGTAGACTATTCGGGACGTTCCGTAATCGTAGTAGGACCTGAGCTCAAGTTCTACCAGTGCGGACTTCCTAAGAAGATGGCCCTTGAACTGTTCAAGCCTTTCATAATGAAAGAGCTGGTAGAGCAGGGCTACGCTCACAACATCAAGAGCGCCAAGAGAATGGTGGAAAAAGTCAGACCTGAGGTGTGGGACGTACTGGAAGGCGTTATCAAGGAACATCCTGTAATGCTCAACCGTGCGCCGACGCTGCACAGACTGGGTATTCAGGCTTTCGAGCCGGTACTGGTAGAGGGTAAGGCTATCAAACTGCATCCGCTGGTATGTACGGCCTTCAACGCCGACTTCGACGGAGACCAGATGGCCGTTCACGTGCCGCTTTCCGTGGAAGCTCAGGCAGAAGCAAGATTCCTGATGCTTTCGGTCAACAACATCCTGGCTCCTAAGGACGGCTCCCCTATCACTACTCCTACACAGGACATGATTTTAGGAAGCTACTACCTGACCCATCCGGGCGTAGACGACAGGAGTACCTATGCCGAAAAGGGAGACGGAAAGGTATTCACAAACCTTGATGAAATGCTCATGGCTTACCAGACGGGAGTCGTTGGGATTCACGCAAAAGTCAAGGTTAGAATGTATAAAGACAAGGAAGATAGGGGAAAACTGGTAGAGTCAACGGTAGGACGCTTTATCTTCAACCAGGGAATCCCTCAGGATCTGGGGTTTGTAGACAGAGAGACAGATCCTTATAGTCTTGAAGTAGATTTCCTGTGCGACAAGAAGAAGCTGGGAGCTATCATCGACAAGTGCTACCGCAGACACGGCAACACCGGAACGGTAATAATGCTGGACTACATCAAGTCCATGGGATACAAGTATTCCACCAAGGCCGCCGTTACCATAAGCATCAGCGACATGGAGATACCTGAAGAAAAGGCGACCATCATAGCTGACGCCGAGGGTATGGTAGACAAATACGAAAAAGCCTATCGCATGGGTCTCATGTCAAAGCAGGAGAGATATGAGAAGATCATAGAAATCTGGAATAAGGCCACAGACGACGTTGCAGACGTGCTGATGGAATCCCTTGGAACCCTGAATAACCTGTATATAATGGCTAATTCGGGAGCCAGAGGAAGCAAGAACCAGATAAGACAGGTAAGCGGAATGAGAGGTCTGATGGCCAACGCCACAGGTAAGACCGTGGAAATTCCTATCAAGGCCAACTTCCGTGAAGGTCTGTCCATACTGGAATACTTCATATCTTCCAACGGAGCCAGAAAAGGTCTGGCCGACACGGCTCTGCGTACCGCCGACTCAGGTTACCTGACCAGAAGACTGGTAGACGTTTCCCACAGCGTTATCGTAAGGGAATACGACTGCGGAACCGACGAGGGAGTGGAAGTAAGAGCGTTTACGGACGGCAAGGAGGTCATCGAGCCGCTGAAGCAGAGAATCGTAGGCAGAACCGCCCTCGTAGATATAAAGGATCCTCAGACCGGCGAGGTGATAGTAGAGCAGAATGAAGAGATACTCGAAGCCGCAGCCGAAAGAATAGAAAACAGCGGAATAGAAAGCGTAGCTATCCGTTCCGTAATGACCTGCCACTCCAGAACGGGAATCTGCGCCAAGTGCTACGGCAGAAACTTAGCTACGGGAGAAGAGGTCAACATCGGCGAGGCCGTGGGAATCACCGCCGCCCAGTCCATCGGAGAACCGGGAACTCAGCTGACCATGAGAACCTTCCACACCGGAGGAGTAGCCGGAGGAGACATCACACAGGGTCTTCCGAGAGTAGAGGAGCTCTTCGAGGCGAGAAAGCCTAAGGGTATCGCAGAAATCTGCGAGGCCGACGGAGAAGTCATCTCCATCGAAGGACGTAAGGACAATAAGACTGAAGTCAGAGTCCGCGGTAAGGAAGAAGACAGAACTTATGTCATCCCTTACGGAGCCAGACTCAATGTCAAAGAGGGAGATCAGGTATTCGCCGGAGGACAGATAACGAGAGGTCCTCTCAACCCTCACGACATACTGAGACTTAACGGCGTCGAAGGTGTATATCAGTATCTTCTCAAGGAGGTACAGAGAGTATACAAACAGCAGGGTGTAGACATCAACGACAAGCATATAGAGGTTATCGTGAGCCAGATGCTTTCCAAATACAAGATTGAAGATGCAGGAGACACAGATCTGCTGCCGGGAGGACTCTACGGCAAATTCGAGATAGAAGAAGCCAACGCGAGGGCCGCCGAAGAAGGCGGAGAACCTTGCCTCGCCAACAGGATACTCCTTGGTATTACGAAGGCTTCGCTGGCCACCAGTTCGTTCCTGTCTGCGGCTTCGTTCCAGGAGACTACCAGAGTTCTCACCGACGCCGCCATCAAGGGTAAGAATGACAGACTGCTGGGTCTCAAAGAAAACATCATGATCGGTAAGCTGATTCCTGCCGGAACAGGCATGAAGAGGTACAAGAACATCGACCTGGACTACGGTGTAAATGCCGAGATAATGGAAAATTACGAGAGAGAGCAGGAACTGGCCGCCTTGGCAGCCATGAGAGAACCTGCGGCTTATGAGATTCAGGTTCAGAGCGACGCGGCTTCAGAAGCTGAAACTTCTGATGAAGATTATGCAGAAGTGGAGATGCCGGAAACACCTCAGATCGTCGAATTGGATTAGTCATATAATTTGAATTGACAGATAAAACGGTTCCATGATAAAATAATATTTGATTTTGTGCAAAATCGGGCCGGACTAAATGTCCGGGCCCGATTGCTTGCGTAAAATAGATCATTTTAAACGTTAAGAAGAAAGGAGAAAAAGAATGCCTACTATCAATCAATTAGTACGCGAAGGAAGAACAAGCTCGGTCAAGAAATCGACTGCTCCTGCGCTGAACAAAGGCATGAACTCACTCAGAAGAGTAGCTACCGATACTCATTCACCTCAGAAGAGAGGCGTATGCACATCGGTAAAGACAGTTACTCCTAAGAAGCCTAATTCAGCTCTCAGAAAAGTCGCCAGAGTACGTCTTACTAACGGTATTGAAGTAACAGCTTACATCCCCGGCATAGGTCACAACCTTCAGGAACACAGCGTTGTGCTTATCAGAGGCGGAAGAGTAAGAGACCTTCCAGGTGTAAGATATCATATCGTTAGAGGAACTCTTGACACTGCAGGCGTTGCCAACAGACTGCAGGCTCGTTCCAAATACGGCGCTAAGAGACCTAAGAAAAAATAAGAGGCCTCTTGTTTTGACTCGGCTTTGCCGAAGTCGGAAATCGCGGTCTGACGGTCACAGCCTTAAGACGGCGAGCAAATAGGGTAGCGTATTCTTTTTTAAAAATACAAGAGAAACGCTCGCGGCGAACAGCTTGTATGAGGCCGGGCCTCACTTACAAATGCGTTTCGTCGAGTACCCCGTCCAATGACTCGAAGAAACCGTATAATTGCAGGGTTTCTCCGAGAGTAATCCTTCTCTTTAATTGAGAAGGGTGAAGAAGATGTGCAATTAAATATTATGTTGCGCAAGGTTGTTTTGTACTAGATAAGACAGACTCAAGACGGCCTTTGCGAGGAGGGAAGAGAAGTGTCAAGAAAAGGTAATATACCAAAGAGAGATGTACTTCCGGATCCTGTTTACGGCAGTGTTGCCGTAGCTAAGCTTATCAACAGCATCATGTTAGACGGTAAGAAGGGAACAGCTCAGGCTATCGTCTACGGAGCTTTCGATAAGATCAAGGAACAGACAGGCGAAGAGCCGCTGGAAGTATTCGAAAAGGCATTGAACAACATCATGCCTGTGTTAGAAGTAAAAGCCAAGAGAATCGGCGGAGCCAACTATCAGGTCCCTGTAGAAGTAAGACCTGAGAGAAGACAGACCTTAGGCTTGAGATGGCTCACCAAGTATACCAGAGCAAGAGGAGAAAGGACCATGTCCGAAAGACTTGCCAAAGAACTTGTTGATGCGGCCAACAACACCGGAGCTTCGGTTAAAAAGAAAGAAGATACTCATAAGATGGCGGAGGCTAACAGGGCGTTTGCGCACTTCCGCTGGTAAAATGCTTGCCTTTTTCGCCCATCGCCGCAGAATTGGCGGTTGCTCGGTACTCACGTACGCATAAGTACGCTCCGTGCCTCGCAATCCTTAATTCTTTGCGATGAATGAAAAATTCGGCGCATTTTGAAATCGCAGACGGAAGCGCTGGCTTAACCGCAAACGATTTTTCCGGCGCGATTTAAAAATACAATCTTATGAGAAAATACAAATTACAGTAGAAGGGAGGATATGATATGCCAAGAAGTTTCCCATTGGAAAAGACGAGAAATATTGGTATCATGGCCCACATTGACGCGGGCAAGACAACTACCACCGAAAGAATTCTGTTCTACACAGGCAGAACTCACAAACTGGGCGAGACTCACGAAGGTGCAGCGACGATGGACTGGATGGAGCAGGAACAGGAACGTGGTATAACTATAACCTCTGCTGCTACTACAGCACAATGGAAAGATACAAGAATCAATATAATAGATACTCCGGGACACGTGGACTTTACTGTTGAGGTAGAGAGATCCCTCAGAGTCCTGGACGGCGCGGTAACAGTACTGTGCGCCAAGGGAGGCGTAGAACCGCAGTCTGAAACTGTTTGGAGACAGGCTGAAAAGTACGGCGTACCAAGAATGATCTTTGTCAACAAGATGGACATAATGGGAGCTGATTTCTTTAGAGTTGTCGGAATGGTAAAAGACAGACTCAAAGCAAATGCAGTACCTGTCCAGTTGCCTATTGGTGCTGAAGATAGTTTCGTTGGAATTATCGACTTAGTAGAAATGAAGGCAGAGATCTACAAGGATGAGCTGGGTAAGGAATTCGACATCACCGATATTCCTGCCGATATGCAGGGCCTTGCAGATGAATGGAGAGAAAAGCTAATAGAATCAGTTGCTGAAACTGATGAAGAACTCATGATGAAATTCCTCGAGGGAGAGGAACTTACCGTCAAGGAGATAAAGACAGCTATCAGAAAAGAGACTATAGCGGGAACGATGATCCCTATGCTCTGCGGAAGCGCATACAGAAACAAGGGCGTACAGATGATGCTGGACGCTGTAATAGACTATATGCCGTCTCCGCTTGACATTCCTCCGATCAAGGGCGTAGACCCTGATACGGGAGAAGAGGACGTAAGACATACCAGCGATAAGGAGCCTTTCTCTGCGCTGGCATTTAAGATCATGGCAGACCCGTTCGTAGGAAAGCTGGCCTTCTTCAGAGTTTATTCCGGAACCCTTTCTTCCGGCTCTTACGTGTATAACTCCGTAAAGGGCAAGAAAGAAAGAATCGGAAGAATCCTGCAGATGCACGCCAATAAAAGAGAAGAGATACAGGAAGTCTATGCAGGAGATATCGCTGCTGCCGTAGGTCTCAAGGATACTACCACCGGCGACACTCTTTGCGATGAGAAATACGAGATCATCCTCGAATCTATGGAATTCCCGGAACCTGTAATCGAGATAGCTATCGAGCCTAAGACTAAGGCCGGTCAGGAAAAGATGGGTATAGCTCTGGCTAAGCTGGCAGAAGAGGACCCTACTTTCAAGACTTATACCAATACAGATACGGGACAGACTATCATCGCCGGTATGGGTGAGCTGCACCTGGAGATCATCGTAGACAGACTTCTGCGTGAATTCAAGGTAGAAGCCAACGTAGGTAAACCTCAGGTTTCCTATAAGGAGACTATCACTACCACTGCCGATGTCGACCACAAGTACGCTAAGCAGTCGGGCGGCCGCGGACAGTATGGTCACGTTAAGATCAGAATTTATCCGAGAGACCCAGGCGAAGGCTTCGAATTCAAGAACGCTATCGTGGGAGGAGCTATTCCTAAGGAATATATCCCTAAGATCGAAGAAGGTATCAAGGAGGCTATGGAAACAGGTCCTCTGGCAGGATACCAGGTAGTAGACGTAGGCGTAGAGCTCTATGACGGTTCTTATCACGAAGTCGACTCTTCGGAAATGGCATTCAAGATCGCCGCTTCCATGGCTTTCAGAGAAGCAGTCAAGAAAGCTAAACCTGTTCTGCTGGAACCTATCTTCAAGGTAGAAGTAACAGTTCCGGAAGAATACATGGGAGACGTTATCGGAGATATTTCTTCAAGAAGAGGAAGAATCGAAGGAACCGACATAAATCTGGGAGCAGTAGCAGTAAGAGGAATGGTACCTCTGTCAGAGATGTTCGGATACGCTACAGACCTGAGATCCAAGACTCAGGGAAGAGGCGTGTACGTAATGCAGATGGACCACTTCGAGAAGCTGCCTGAAAGCCTGCTTGAAAAAATCAATAAGTAAACAAATTTTTAAATAACCTTTTTAGGAGGAACAGAAAAAATGGCAAAACAGAAGTTTGAAAGAACAAAACCGCATAT
>ULYF01036112.1_pt1 | contig 10111 bp, 7 predicted proteins | sample 1961941 | NCBI WGS metagenome assembly ULYF01 (sample SAMEA4835857, study PRJEB28245) | human gut metagenome | biome: gut microbiome; material: fecal sample | place: Denmark | collected 2008 | reverse complement strand
TTCTGCCAGAAATCCGATTTTTTCCTGTACCCAGATCGATACCGCAAAATCCTATATCCTGGACATGATGAAGCATCACGCCTTAAGTGCCGCAAATGAGATTTACATCCAGGGAATTCTGATGCAGTTTCTCGCCCTTCTGGTGGAGGATGCCGGATGTACGGTTTCTCCTCAGCAGAATACATCCAGCGTATATATTAATCAGGCGATCTCCTACATCCATAAAAATTATCAGAATCCACTCACTGTACAGGAAATCGCGGACTATTTGTCTTTGAACCGGAGTTATCTGACGGAACTGTTTCTAAAAACCGTACAGCTTTCCCCGCAGCAGTTCCTCACTCGGTACCGGATTACAAAATCCGAAGAGCTGCTCCAGTTAAGCAGCCTGTCCATCCAGAATATTGCCTATTCCTGCGGATATTCCAGCAGCTTTTCTTTTTCCAAGGCATTCCGTAAAGTAAACGGTCTAAGTCCTTCTGAGTATCGGAAGCAAAAAAGAGGGGGATGAAAAAATCAATTCTTTTGCATCCCCACCCCTTCATTTTTTATTCTTCCTTTGCTTTCAGCAGATAAAGACGAGACTGGAAATCTCCGTTCTCTCCATTATACTGCTCCGGATTTTGTCCGGACGCCACGTCTGATACGATCAGTCCGGCCTGCATCAGCTCATCTCCGTACAATGCCATTTCCATATTCGAAATCTGATACGGAAGCTTCGGATCCAGTCCCTGCAGTCTGACGCTCCGATATCCGATATTGATCGGCTCCAGGAAGCGATACCATCCCACAATCGCTTCTTTTTTGTCCTCAGACACAACCATCCATGCCATTTCATTTCCTGCAAACGGGCTCTGAAGTCGATAGAATGTTCCATACTGGATCAGGCTTCTGTGTTCTTTCATAAATGCCGTCTGTTTTTTGATTGCCTCCCGCTCTGCCTCTGTCAGACTGTTCGGGTTCAGCTCATATCCGAAGGTTCCAAAATACGCTACATCCGCACGCATTTTCAAAGATGTGTTGCGAAGCACCTGATGATTCGGCACTGCTGATACGTGAGATCCCATACTGCTCACCGGATAGACAAGGGACGTTCCATACTGGATCTTACAACGTTCCACTGCATCCGTATCATCCGATGTCCATGCCTGCGGCGCATAATACAGCAACCCCGGATCAAAACGGGAACCGCCGCTTGCACAGGATTCAAACAAAATTTCAGGGAATCTGGCAGTCAGCTTCTCATATAACCGATAAACACCCAGAATATACTGATGCATGACCTTACCCTGATCTGCGGCACTGGCTGTATGGGAGTATACTTCTGACATACAGCGGTTCATATCCCATTTGATATAAGAAATCGGCGCATCCTCCAGGATTTTTTCCATTTGTCCATAAATGGCATCCACCACTTCGGCTCTGGAAAAATCCAGAATATACTGATTTCTTCCATGGGAAATATGACGTCCCGGAGTAGACAAAATCCAGTCCGGATGCTCTCTATAGAGATTGCTGTCCTTGTTGACCATTTCCGGCTCAAACCAGAGACCGAATTTCATGCCTTCCGCCGCTACCTTCTTCGCGATTCCTGCAATGCCATCCGGCAGCTTTTCCAGATTCGGATACCAGTCTCCCAGAGAAGAATGATCATCCTCCCGTTTTCCGAACCATCCGTCATCCAGTACAAACAATTCGATTCCAAGCTGTTTTGCCGTGCGCACGATCTCCAGAATCTTTTCCTCATTGAAATCAAAATAAGTCGCTTCCCAGTTATTGATGAGAATCGGTCTCGGTCGGTCTCTCCAGTATCCTCTTGCCAGGCGTGCACGATACAGACTGTGGAATGCCTGACTCATCCCGTTCAGTCCGCGATCGGAATAGACCATCACCGCCTCCGGTGTCTGAAACTCATCTCCGTTTTTCATTTCCCAGGAAAACCGGTCCGGATGAATTCCCAGCGTCACTCTTGTGACATCGTATGTATCCACCTCTGCCTGCGCCAGAAAATTCCCGCTGTAAACAAGACTGAAGCCATACACTTCCCCGCACGCTTCCGTGGTATTCTCCCGCCGCAGTGCCAGAAACGGATTAAAGTTACTGCTGCTGCATCCGCGCATACTGTAAATTCCCTGAATTCCATACTGCAGCTTTCGCTCAGTCACCGCACGCTCTCTTCCCCAGGCTCCGGTCAGTTCGATCATTTGATAGTCGTGATCGGGCAGATCCACACTGCAGCTCATTGCCCTCTCCAGCACGATCTTCTCTGCTCCGTGGTAAATCACCTTTGCACTTCTTGTAATCACCGGAAGCTCTTCAAAAATCGTATAGTACAAGATCAGTGTGGTGTCGATCAACTCATCTTTCAGTTCGATTTCCAGTGTCTGTGCCTCTTTGGAATCTTCGGTATAGGTAGCCGGCAGTCCTGCAAGCGCGGGCTTCCCGTCATAAATCCGATGTGTCTGATACACAAAATTCGTGATACGGCTTCCATTCTCCTGCAGAATCTCCACCGCCGGATACCGCATATCCCCTGCTCCATAGGACGGATATTCCTGCTTGATATGTTCCATCGAGAATGTGGAATCCCCTTCGTAAGTACATACAGCCATTGGGCGGTGACGCAGCTCCAGCAGATGGGAAAAACTCTCCCTGTCATGCAGCTTTTTCCCAAAATACAGCTGTCCTAACTGTCCATTTTTTAAGATGGTGATCAGATAGCTGATTTCTTTGTTGTAAAGATGAAATTCCCGGGATCCTTCGTGATAACAAATGCTCATATTTCTGGTTCTCCTCTCCTGTTTCTATTTTTTATTATAAAGATTTCGAGGGGGACTGCCAGACTGTAATGTTGGAAAAACATATCCAAATGTTGGGTTCTATTTTATAACAAAAAATGATCGGAACTTTCGTCCCGACCATCTTTTGTCTACTGTACTGTCGCAATATCGATCAGTGTCAGTTTTTTAATATCTGTATTTTCAAGACTGGTGATCAGCGCCTCAGCGGTATCGATCGCTGTCAGTACATTGACCCCCGTCTCAATAGCGTTTCTTCGGATGACAAATCCGTCTCTGGAGTGCTCTGCCCCCTGCGCCGGAATGTCGATGACCAGATCGATTTCGTGTCCTAAAATGAGATCCAGAAGGTTTGGCGACTCCTGCTCGATCTTGCGGACCGGAATTGCTTTCACGCCTGCTGCGTTCAGCGCTTCTGCCGTGCTCTTTGTAGCAAAGATACGGTATCCAATCTTTTCGAATCTGCGTCCGATCTCCACTGCCTCCGGTTTGTCTTCGTCACGAACTGTCATGATCATGTTCTTGAACTTCGGCAGTTTGATTCCTGCTCCAAGGAATGCTTTATAAAGTGCCTCGTCAAATGTCTTGGCAATTCCCAGACATTCTCCTGTGGATTTCATTTCAGGTCCAAGGCTGATGTCTGCACCACGAATCTTCTCAAAGGAGAATACCGGCATCTTCACTGCCACGTAATCCGCTTCCGGCTGCAGTCCCGGTGTGTATCCCAGTTCTTTGATCTTGTTTCCGATGATCACTTTGGATGCAAGCGGTACGATCGGAATTCCAGTTACTTTACTGATATAAGGAACCGTACGGCTGGAACGAGGATTTACTTCAATGACATACACATCATCTTCTCCACATACGATGAACTGAATATTGATCAGACCGATGACATGGAGAGATTTTGCAAGTCTTCTTGTATACTCTGCAATCTTGTCTTTTGCTTTCTGTGTCAGGCTCTGTGCCGGATATACAGAGATACTGTCTCCTGAATGGATTCCTGCACGCTCAATGTGTTCCATGATTCCAGGGATCAGAATGTCTTCGCCGTCACAAACTGCATCGACCTCGATTTCTTTTCCCTGCAAATATTTATCCACCAGAATCGGATGATCCTGTGCGATCCTGTTGATGATTCCGATAAATTCATCGATATCATTGTCATTGATCGCAATCTGCATTCCCTGTCCACCCAATACGTAAGAAGGTCTTACCAGAACCGGATATCCAAGTCTGTTTGCAACTTCTTTGGCTTCTTCTGCAGTAAACACCGTTCCTCCTGTCGGACGTGGAATCTCGCACTCTTCCAGGATCTCATCGAATAATTCACGGTCTTCTGCTTTGTCTACATTCTCTGCAGAAGTTCCAAGGATCGGAACTCCCATTTTCATCAGAGCTTCTGTCAGCTTGATCGCTGTCTGTCCACCAAACTGTACGACTGCACCGTCTGGTTTTTCGATATCCACAATGCTCTCTACATCTTCTGGAGTCAATGGCTCAAAATACAGCTTGTCTGCAATGTCAAAGTCTGTACTTACCGTCTCCGGATTGTTGTTCACGATAATTGTCTCGTAACCTTCTTTTGCAAATGCCCATGTACAATGCACAGAACAGAAATCAAACTCGATTCCCTGACCGATACGGATCGGACCGGATCCAAGTACCAGAACTTTTTTCTTATCACGAGTCTCTTCTACTTCGTTCTCACTTCCATATACAGAATAGTAGTATGGTGTCTCTGCTGCAAATTCTGCTGCACACGTATCTACGATCTTGTATGCTGCAACAATGCCGTTTGCATGACGCATATCGTGAATCTCACGCTCTGTCTTTCCTGTCAGCTGTGCGATCACGTTATCCGGGAACTCCATCCGTTTTGCTTCTTTTAACAACTCCGGTGTCAGCTCTTCTGATTTCAGTGCATTTTCCATCTCCACAATGATTGCAAATTTATCAATGAACCACTCATCGATCTGTGTGATCTCGTGAATTTTTTCGTAGCTTACACCGCGGCGGATTGCTTCTGCGATTCTCCACATACGCATATCATCCACGATCTCCAGCTGCTCTGTCAGTTCTTCCACAGACAGATCTGTGAAATCATAAGACATGAGGCTGTCTACATGCTGCTCCAGAGAGCGGATGGCTTTCATCAACGCACCTTCAAAGTTGTCGCAGATACTCATCACCTCTCCGGTTGCCTTCATCTGTGTAGTCAGTGTTCTCTTTGCACTGATAAACTTATCAAACGGAAGTCTCGGAAGTTTTACGACACAGTAGTCCAGCATTGGTTCAAAACTTGCATATGTCTTCTGTGTGATCGCATTTTTGATCTCATCCAGTGTATAACCAAGAGCGATCTTTGCTGCAACCTTCGCGATCGGATATCCTGTCGCTTTGGAAGCCAGTGCAGAAGAACGGCTTACACGCGGGTTTACCTCGATTACACAGTATTCAAATGTCTCCGGGTGCAGAGCATACTGTACGTTACATCCACCCGTGATATTCAGCTCACTGATAATATTTAAAGCGGAAGTACGCAACATCTGGTATTCTTTGTCCCCCAACGTCTGTGACGGTGCCACAACGATACTGTCTCCTGTATGCACACCAACCGGGTCAATATTTTCCATATTACATACCGTAATGCAGTTTCCGTTTCCGTCACGCATTACTTCGTACTCAATCTCTTTCCATCCTGCAATACAACGCTCTACCAGAACCTGTCCTACACGGGAAAGACGAAGTCCGTTTTCCAGGATCTCCACCAGCTGTTCAGAATCATGTGCGATACCGCCGCCGCTTCCTCCCAGTGTGTATGCCGGACGAAGTACAACCGGATATCCGATCTTATTCGCAAATGCAAGACCATCTTCTACGTTTTCTACGACCAGAGAAGCTGCAACCGGTTCTCCGATCTTTTCCATTGTTGCTTTAAATTCCAGACGATCCTCTGCCTTTTTGATCGTCTCAGAAGTTGTACCGATCAGGCGGACATTGTGTTTTCTTAAAAATCCTGCCTCTTCCAGTTCCATTGCCAGGTTCAGACCGGCCTGTCCTCCCAGTGTCGGAAGTACGCTGTCCGGCTGCTCTTTTAAAATCAGCTGTTCCACAACTTCTACTGTCAATGGCTCGATATATACTTTATCTGCGATATCTTTATCTGTCATGATCGTCGCCGGGTTGGAGTTTAACAGAACAACTTCAATCCCCTCTTCTTTCAAAGAACGGCATGCCTGTGTTCCTGCATAGTCAAACTCTGCTGCCTGTCCGATGATGATCGGACCGGACCCAATTACTAATACTTTTTTAATACGACTGTCTCTTGGCATTATTTCGCTCCTCCCATCATCTCAATGAATCTGTCAAACAGGTAACCGGAATCCTGTGGTCCCGGGCATGCTTCCGGATGGAACTGTACGGTAAAGATGTTCTTTCCGACATAGGCAAGTCCCTCGTTTGTTCCATCGTTGACATTCGTAAATGCAGGCACTGCCACATTTGGATCTACATTTTCTGCATCTACCACATAGCCGTGGTTCTGGGAAGAAATGTATACACGATTTGTCTGAAGGTCTTTCACCGGATGATTTCCGCCGCGATGTCCATATTTTAACTTGTGTGTAGTCGCACCTGTAGCAAGAGCCATGAGCTGATGTCCAAGGCAAATTGCAAAGATCGGAATATCTGTATTGTACAATTTTTTGATTTCTTCAATAATAGAGGTGCAGTCTGCCGGGTCTCCAGGGCCGTTTGACAACATGATTCCGTCAGGATTCGATGAAATGATCTCTTCTGCAGTTGTGTGGGCCGGGTATACAGTCACTTCGCAACCACGCTGATTTAAAGATTTGGCAATATTATTTTTTGCTCCTAAATCCAGCAGTGCTACTTTCTTTCCTGTTCCTTCCAGAACATATTTCTCGCTGCATGTTACTTTAGAAACAACATCACCTACTGTGTAGGCCTTCAGCTTTGGAAGAATCTCTTCCAGATTGTAATTTTCATTTGTAGTAATCATACCATTCATGGTACCTTTTTCCCGTAAAATCTTTGTCAGAGCACGTGTGTCCACGCCTGCGATTCCAGGAATATCCTGCTCTTTCAAAAAGTCCTGAATCGTACCTTCACATCTGAAATTGCTTGGCATACGAGACAGCTCTCTTACAATATAACCATCCGGCCATGCTTTTCTTGATTCCATGTCCGGTGTGATTCCATAATTCCCAATCAACGGATACGTCATTACGACTGCCTGTCCCGCATAAGAAGGGTCTGTCAACACCTCTAAATATCCTGTCATGGAGGTATTAAACACGATTTCACTAATCATATCTCTTGTCGAACCAATGCTTGTTCCTGTAAACACGGTTCCATCTTCTAAAATCAGAAATGCCTTCATCTGTTCACCTTATCCCTTCGTAAATTTTCTCAAATTGTAAAGATTATACTACATACCCGGGAATATTTCAACCTGTTTTTAGAAAATTAAAGTGTCATCAATTTTATCGTAATGCTTGCGAATCCATTTCAGCCCTTTTTCCATATTTCCTTCTTCCAGGGCATTTACGATTTCTTCATGGATCTGACACCAGTCCTCATTTTTTGCTTCCTTTTGTACATGTGCGATTTCTTCTTCACAAAGACCGGACAAAGATTCCATCACTGCGACAAGCAATTGATTCTCTCCTGCACAGATCAGCTCCTGATGGAATCTTCGGTCATGCTCTGCCGTCTTTTCCGGTATCTGCATCTCTTTTATTTCTGCTTTCAGCCTCTTTAAAACTTCCGGATTTTTTAACCGCACTGCCTGTACAAATGCCTCCTGCTCCAGGATTCGCCGGATTCGGCTGACTTCCCTGTAGTTGCTCTGTCCGGTGAGCAGCATCATGGAAAACACATTTCCCAGACTTTTCTGCGGCATATTCACCAGAAAATTTCCTTTGCCCTGTCTGCTCTCCAGCATTCCGGTATGTTCCATTGTGCGAAGCGCCTCCCGAACAGAATTTCGTCCCAGATTCAGACTTGCCGCCAGCTCCCGTTCAGATGGGATCTTGCTTCCGCAGGAAAGTTTTCCTTCTTGTATCTGCTGTTTCAGATATTCGATCACTCTCTCATATGTTTTCTCATTCATTCCCTAAAAAACCTCTGAATCTTAAATATTCTGTCAATACCTCAACTGTACCTTCGATCCCCAAAACGCCGCTGTCCAGACACAGTTCGTAATCCTGTGCCAGTCCCCACTCCTGCTTTGTATAATATTTATGGAAAGAAGCTCGTCTGCTGTCTGTATCCTCTAGAAATTTCTTTGCCTTTGTCTCGGAAAGTCCTTCCCGCTCCATGATTCTCTGCACACGGATCTTGGGGTCTGCATGGATAAAGACACGGACTGCTTCCGGATCTTCTCTGAAAATATGGCCTGCGCATCTTCCTATTATAATGCAGGACTCTTTCGATGCCAGCTCCCGGATTCTTCGAAACGGAATCCGTCCGACCTCCTGTTCAAACTGGCTCATAGCAATGGCATATAATAAACTGTTTACCGGCTCTTCCTCATAAAATGACTGCACCTCTTCATAATCTTCCGTTCCTTCTGCAATTTTTTGAAGTTCCGATTTTCCATAGCATGGAATTCCAAGTTTCTCTGCCAGAAGTTCTCCGATTTTTCTTCCACCGCTTCCGGATTGTCTCCCAATGGTAATGATAATATGTCTCATATATTTTACCCCCTTATAAACATCCTGCAAAAACAGATGCAAAAATCACCGTTAAAAGTCCTGCCACTGCAATAGCCAAACTACTCATAGCTCCTTCTACCGGCCCCATCTCCATGGCTTTTGCAGTTCCAATTGCATGGGAAGCGGTTCCCAGTGCCAGCCCTTTTGCCACTGGTTCTTTGATCCGAAATACCCGGTACACCACATCTGCGATTATATTTCCCAGTACTCCGGTAATGATGATCACTGCAACGGTGATCGTAACAATTCCCCCAAGTTCTTCCGACACTCCCATTCCGATTGCTGTTGTAATTGATTTCGGAAGCAGTGTCACATACATATCATGAGAAAGCCCGAATAAATAAGACAGGCCAAGAACACTGAGTATACTTGTCAAAACTCCGGATAAGATTCCCACCGCTACTGCTTTTAAATTCTTTTTCAGCAGATTTAACTGCTGATATAACGGAACTGCCAGACAAACGGTTGCCGGCGTGAGCAGGTAACTCAAATACTGTGCACCCTGATTGTAATCATCATAAGAAATATCCCCTACTGTCAGAATCGCCATAACACACAAAATGGCGATCAAAAGCGGATTAAAAATTGCCATCTTGAACTTTCGTTTTAAAAGCAACCCCACCTCGTAACCGACCAGACTGACTGCTGCACCGAAAAATACGGAATGTACTAAAAACTCTCTCATCTTACTGTCTCCTGTTCTGCTTTCTCTTTCTTCTTTTTGCTATTCTGTATGACAGCCTGCGTCACTTTTGCAGCCACTGCCATTACCAGGACCGTAGTCACGACCGTGATCACACTGATTGGAATCCACACGGGCTTCAATACTCCCCATGCATTCAAAAGACCGACTCCTGCAGGAATAAACATGACCGGCATGATCTCGATCAAAAAGACTGCCGCATCAGAAACCTGACTCAGCTTGAGCACCCCTGTTTTCAATGCCGCCAGCATAAGGATAAGCCCCCACACGCTTGCCGGAACAGGTAATGGCAGCGCAACTTTTAACAGTTCTCCCAAAAAAGAAATCAGCAGGATGATTACAAATTGTCTCAATATTTTCATTTTCTCATTCTCCCTTATAACCAACTGGTAGTACCAGTTGATTATAAAAAAGAATTTTCTCGATGTCAAGAATTTTTCACACGGAATCATTCCTAATTCAATTCTGCGATTCTGGAAACTCCCACATAAATTTGTGAAATCTTATACCAGGTCCGGTAATCCACGGTTCCTGTCTGCGGCAGACCAAAAATCTCCTGAAACTTTCTGACCGCCTCCGCAGTTGCCGGTCCATACACTCCGTCCGTCTGAATCTTTGGCAGCGCCGGATACGCCCCCGCGATCACATTGAGCTGTTCCTGAAGCTGACGCACCTTTGCTCCGCTTGCCCCGTTTTCCAGTGTGTAGCCCGGCCAGGAAGACGGGATTCCGGAAATTTCTTCTGCTGTGTTGATATACATATCACTTCCATAAAAATAGCGAAGAATCTCAATCGGAGTATAGCCCTGATCTCCCAGCTCCTTTGACCCCCACTGCGTCATCCAGTCTGGACAGCTGACCCTGTTTCCA
>ULYF01019488.1_pt1 | contig 10174 bp, 8 predicted proteins | sample 1961941 | NCBI WGS metagenome assembly ULYF01 (sample SAMEA4835857, study PRJEB28245) | human gut metagenome | biome: gut microbiome; material: fecal sample | place: Denmark | collected 2008 | reverse complement strand
GCACAGCATAGCGCCGCAGTAGACGCGGCAGAAGCACAGCGCCAGTCGCTGATTGATGCTGCTATGGCTTCCATCAGTCTGATTCAGCTGAAATTGCAGGCCGGACGGAAGTTGACGCAGGCAGAAACAACCCGCCTTAACGCTGTGCTGGATTACATTAACGCGGTGACGGCAACAGATACCAGCACCGCGCCGGATGTCATCTGGCCTGAACTGCCGGAGGCGTAGGCCATTCAATATCTGGCGCACCGGAAGTATCGACCAGCTCCAGTGCGTCCAGATAATCCAGCCACAAATTATATTGCGCCAGTTCCTCACCTTTAAATCTCATCTTTAGGATTTGCAGAAAGGGAGGCGTGAACAAATACCTGCGCATGAAGACGGAACTAGTCCAGATGTGATATTTGTGGTGATCACATACATCATCAACGATGCGCATGTGAGTTTGATTATTGCACGGTTTATAGGTGGCGCTATGCCACCCTCTCATCGAGATAATCCGCCCACCACTGCATCATTTCTCTGCGCTTATCGAGATACTGAGCATGGTTGTAAATCCCACGCACAGATCCGCCGTTGGCATGTGCCAGTTGCACTTCAATAGCGTCAGCAGGCCATTCGTGCTCGTTCATAATCGTGCTGAATTCATGCCTGAATCCGTGACCGCTTTCCAGACCTTCATAGCCGATTTGTTTGATCACAAGTAGTACAGCGTTCTCGCAAATTGGCTTCTTCTTATCGTTGCGCCCGGCAAAAACAAACTCTGAGACTGGTTTGGTGATTGAGCTTAGCGTAGTGAGAAGTTCAACCACCTGGTCTGACATAGGAACAACATGAATCTTGCGGCCCTTCATCACACTGGCGTCGATAGTGATAATCCTGTTTTCAAAATCGACGTTCTTCCATTGCATGGAACGAAGCTCTTTCGTTCTTAGGGCTGTGTAGCGTAAAACTTTGGTCGCAATGAGCGATACGATGCTTCCTGAAAATGTTGCCAGTGCTTTGTTGAATGCAGGGATCTGGTCTGCTGGAAGAAACGGGAAGTTCTTCTTGCGGTATCCTTTCATGGCGTCTGCAAGGTCAGGTGCCGGGTTATATTTAGCCCTTCCGGTGACAATAGCGTAACGGAAAACCTCGCCGCATCTTCTGCGTGCTTTGTTGGCTCGCTCCATTGCACCGCGATCTTCAAATCTGCGGATTACTTCCAACAGTTGCATCGGCTCAATATCCTGAATCTCAAGACCGCCGATGATGGGCAAAATGTCGTCATCAAACATTTTGGCAAGTTCAGTCGCATAGCCTACTGACCAGACTTGCTTCTTGTGCTCGTACCATTCCTTGTAAATCGCACTAAAGGAATTGTTGTTAGACGAAGCCTTTTTCGCCTTTACCGGATCGATGCCAGCCGAGATGTCTTTCCTCGCAGTCCATGCCTTATCCCTTGCCTCCTGCAAAGTCATAAGCGGATATTTTCCGACGGTCAGGATTTTCTCCTTACCGTCAATCTTGTAGCGAAGCTGCCATACCTTTTTCCCTGACACAGGGACATAAAGGTACAGGCCATTACCATCGAGAAGGCGGTATGGTTTTTCTTTCGGCTTTGCTGCTTCAATCTGCTTAACGGTGAGCATGGGTAAAAATCCGGTGGGTAAAATTATTTTATCCACTTTTTACCCGTCATGGAGTGCGGCTGTCAACGATCTGACGCGAACCATGACGAACTGCGAATCTACGGAAGGCTTGATATTCAGGGGATTTTGCGGACTGGTACGGATGGGAGCGAACTGATAAATGGTGTCCCCTGCAGGAATCGAACCTGCAATTAGCCCTTAGGAGGGGCTCGTTATATCCATTTAACTAAGAGGACAATGCGGCATGAGTATACCCGCTAATGGACTGCGGGGTAAGTACGCTGCCGCTCGATTGCTTAAACCCTCGCCATTTATGCTGGGTTTTTATCATTTTTCTTAATGTTTTCCGCACGTTCTGCTTTTTGGCGTGCTTCTGCTTTACGCTTGTTGCTCATGTCGTTACGAATCTGTGCATGACTCATTAACGCGAAGATAAAGGTGCCGCCGCAGATGTTCCCCGCTAAAGTAGGTAGTGCGAAGGGCCAGATGAAATCGCTCCAGTGCAGCGTGCCGTTAAACACCAGATAGAGGATTTCAACAGAACCGACAACGATGTGGGTGGTGTCACCCAGTGCAATAAGCCAGGTCATCAATATAATCACCACAATCTTTGCCGCACCCGCAGCAGGAAACATCCAAACCATAGTGGCGATCAGCCAGCCGGAAATGATCGCGTTGGCAAACATCTCGCTGGGGGTGTTCTTCATCACATCCATGCCGATTTTGACAAATGCATCGCGAGTTTCTTCATTGAAGATAGGCATATATTCAAATGCCCATGCAGCAATACCTGTCCCGAGAATATTACCCAGCAGCACGACGCCCCATAATCGCATAAGTAAGCCGACGTTGCTCATTGTCGGTTTTTGCATGACGGGTAGTACCGCAGTCACGGTGTTTTCGGTAAATAATTGCTGGCGGGCCATAATGACGATAATAAAACCAAAGGTATAACCGAGATTCTCCAGTAAGAAGCTGCCTGGCACTCCTTCCAGTTCGACATGAAATATCCCTTTTGCCAGTAGCGAAGCGCCCATCGACAGACCCGCCGCAATGGCTGACCACAGTAGCGCCATTGCGTCGCGTTCCAGCTCTTTTTCACCATCCTGGCGGATATGCTCATGAATTGCCATCGCCCGGGAGGGGAGTCGATCTTCATCTATTTCTATTTTTTTGCCGCGCTCTTTTTCTTCGCTCTCAACTTCAATTTCGTCGCTGTGTTGATCAATTTTGTCGTTGTCCATGGTCTCTTCTCTTGAATTAGCACGTATAGCTAAAGCGTAGCGGCTTTTTTGCTCGCAACTGGCGGGGGGTACTCTGAAAATGTAGAAAAGGCTGCGGTTGCCTTTTTCTGTTTCTATAGAATCAAGTAGCCTACAGGGCGGCGATTACCAGGCTATGATCAAATCAGCAAATCAGGGCGTCTGGACATCAGTTGACGTGCTGTTACAATCGCCCACACCTAAACAGGCGGATACGGTATCGTTCCGTCATGGATGGCAAACTGCATAAGCCATAAAAAAACAGGGAGACATTTATGAAGCTTCGCCTGTCGGCGCTTGCTCTGGGAACTACGCTTCTGGTGGGGTGTGCGAGTTCCGGTACAGATCAGCAAGGGCGTTCTGACCCGTTAGAAGGGTTCAACCGCACCATGTACAACTTCAACTTCAACGTATTAGACCCGTATATTGTTCGACCGGTCGCTGTCGCCTGGCGTGATTATGTTCCGCAACCGGCGCGTAATGGTTTGAGCAACTTTACTGGCAACCTTGAAGAACCTGCGGTGATGGTTAACTACTTCTTGCAGGGCGACCCTTATCAGGGGATGGTCCACTTTACCCGCTTTTTCCTGAACACCATTTTGGGGATGGGCGGCTTTATTGATGTTGCAGGGATGGCGAACCCGAAACTGCAACGGACTGAACCTCACCGCTTCGGTAGTACGCTTGGTCATTATGGCGTGGGTTATGGGCCTTACGTTCAGTTACCGTTCTACGGTAGCTTCACGCTGCGTGATGACGGTGGTGATATGGCGGATGGTCTTTACCCGGTTCTTTCCTGGCTGACCTGGCCGATGTCTGTGGGTAAATGGACGCTTGAAGGGATCGAAACCCGCGCTCAGCTGCTGGATTCCGATGGTCTGCTGCGTCAGTCGTCCGATCCTTATATTATGGTGCGCGAAGCGTACTTCCAGCGTCATGATTTCATCGCTAATGGCGGCGAACTCAAACCGCAGGAAAATCCGAACGCACAAGCGATTCAGGATGATTTAAAAGATATTGATTCTGAATAAGAAACAAATAAAAAAGGTGAGTCGCAATACTCACCTTTTTTGTTGTTATCCCTCAATTACCACAAGTAAAAGGAGATAAACCGACAATGACCCGGACGTAATGATGTAAAAATACTGATGTTCGTCACTGACTATTTCCGATATTCAGGCGTTGAAAAATCAAAAAACTGGAAAAATAATTTTAAATATCATCAAAATTAACACCTGGCGCAGATAGTTGATTAATTTCATTTTGATATTTCGCCTGGCGATTTTGAAGTCTTTTTTCAACGTTATCTTCGAGATCCTTAAAGTCTTTGTATTTATTTTCAGGATGGTCAACGTCAACTTTGTTAGCGAATAAATTAGAAATTGTTTCTTTTACATTGTCGCGTCTAAATTTTGCATCGTCCACTTGAAAATTATATCTTATTGCTCGACCTAAACGTTTAAAAACTTCGTTAGGTTCTCTCAGTCTTTCCCCGTTGAGCTCGTTTACAACCTGATGATCGGAACCTGTTGCAAATGATTCTGCCATGATAGCTTTACTGCTTTCAAACCACGCTGAAGCATTCCTGGCTTTTTCACTACAATATTGGGTGAGACTATCACCATTAATACGAATTCCTCTTTGAATGTGGTAGTCGTCCTGATCGTAGTAACCGAGAGATAAGTAATCATTTCCGTTTTTATTTTTAATTACAATAGCGAGAGAGTCGCCTTTTTTATCTTTACCGTACCAGGTAAATAAGTCCGTTGGTTCGCTATTCCCGCTCTCATCAAATTCCGTTACCGTATGTCTGAGTTTGTGTGATATCTTATCGAAGATAAAACCAGGATCTCCATCATATATTTCTTTTAATGCGCTGAAGATCATTTCCTTGTTATTGATATCATGAGTCTTCTCAACTATGTTGTCATTAATGATAGTACGGACGAGTTCTTTGTCTTTATAGTTCGCAGGTAATTCTATTGGTTCTTGGTTGTCGATACCAATAGTAATATGGTCTGTATCATTGGAGCCAATATCAATATAAGTAACTGAGGAATTATTAATATTAAATCTATAAGGATCGTCGTTTACTCGTATGGCGTTTTTTATAAGCTCAAGTAGATGTTTAATACAGGTGCTTATTCCTTCCTTACCATTAAAAAGGTTTTTGAGCTCTTGTACTAATCCATTAACTTCATCATTGTTATTTTCATTAATGGATTCTGGGTAAGTTGCGCTGGTATTGTTGATTGAAATAGATGGTAGCATGATTTTATTCCATTTTGATTGATTTGTTACAAATATATATTACCTAATGAAATAGACTATCAAAAAACGCTCATTTATTTAGAACCTATCTTTAATTTGAGTGTATGAGCGCACAATAGCCAGGGGGGGGTGAGTATCCTGGAAATTCAGAAAAGTAAACTCTTTGAGAAGGACGAGCAGAACGCCTGAAAATATGCCTTTCCCTTCAGATTTGTCTGTGGATACCGCTTATTGATTTGAAAGGGCAAGCTGCCATCAGGCTGTTTGCAAAACTCAGGAGGTAAGCAATGAGGACACTACTTTCGGTGAAGTGGGGGAGTTAAAGTCACCTGCTATGCAGGTGACTTTATCCAGGCGAACGTGTTATCAGAACGCGTAGTTAAAGTTAGTACCGAACAGCCAGGCTTTACCTTCAGACTCGAACTGGTATGGGCCTTCGTTAATTTTCACGCTCTGACCGTGCATATAAGAAACACCAACGTCGACTGAAGCATCTTTATTAAATGCGTAAGTCGTACCTGCACTCAGCCAGAAACGGTCCTGGTCCGGAATGGAGATAGAACGATTCTGAGCCGGAACTGGGCTGTCATCAAAGGCGATACCGGTACGGAAGGTCCAGTTATCATCGTAGTAATAAGTGGTACCCAACGCGATGCGGTAAGCATCTTTAAAGCCTTCATGTTTCTGGAACAGCGTGTCGCCACTGGTTGAGGTCGCTTTCAGCTGCTGGAACTGACTCCAGCTGGTGTAAGCCAGGCTATAGTGAATCGCCCACTGTGGATCAACACGGTTATAACCTGACACTTCCCACATTTCAGGCAGGTTCAGCGTCAGATAACCCGATTGCGTTGCGCCACCTGTCGCGGTAGGAATTGGCAAACCGTAGTTATTAAACGCACGATTAAGATCGCTGCTGTAGTTACCTTTGAAGTCAATTTTCACTTCAGAACGGTAGGTCAGTGCATAGCGGTTATTTTTATCCAGTTCATACAGGATTCCGGCGTTCCAGCCAAAGCCCCACTGGTTACCGTTCAGATGAGCGATTTTGGTATTACTGTCGATACCGTTGGCGGTAGCTGCCAATGCTTGCCCTTGAGGAGTTTGCCCGGCAGGAGATTGCATAATCTGACCAGCAACCAACTGCCCCAGATCGCCTGCGAAACGTTCAATTTTCGCGCGAGCGTAGACGGCGTTGAAACCAAGACCAAAGCTCCATGCATTATTTAAGCGATACGCACCGCTTAAGTTCAGGTTCATGGTTTCAAGGTCAGTTGTACCCCCGACAGAGCCGCCTGCATAAGTATCATTAAACTCTGTTGCCAGACCATAGTTAGAGGTAATAGAAGCGCCCCAACCAAATTGGTCGTTAATCGGTGCAACAAAGTGCATGTTCGGAACCCATGCCGTAGGCGCGATGTTATCGGCTTTCAGGCTACGACCAGACGGAGACGTTCCGCTGATATTCACATCCGGGTCAATATAAACCGCACCCGCAGAAAATGTCGGGCGGTCAAACATGGTAATCAATGCGGGGTTACGGCTAACGTTACCTGCATCATCGGCAATTGCGCCTTCCCCTGAATAAGCCCGGCCCAGGCCAGAGGAAGAAAATTCGTTTAACTGAAAGCCTGCCGACCAGGCCTGGGTGGAGATAAGTGCCACTGCGACTGCGAGAGCAGACTTTGTAAACAGGGTTTTCTGGCTCATGACCATAACCTCAATGATTTATTTTTATACAAACTATGTTACGTGCTGTAACAGGAGCGCGAAGTGTAGGGTCTGAGGTACATCTTAGAAATCAGACCAGTGGCGAGAGTATAGGTCGGACCAGCTGGAATGTTGCAAGTATGTTTCCATCTTTTTTCAAATATGATCTAAGAAACGCGATCCAGCTGGCAAAATTTGGAGGTTGCGCACTCGCGGATTCGGGTGAATTTTGTTTTAGATCATTTTTAAGTGTGATTTCGGTCACTTATCCGATTTTGCAGAATTAACAACTGGAGCAGCACTTTCCGGAAGCGTAAAATATCCACAACGTTTATCTGGCACCTTGGGTGCACATACAGAGGAAATCAACGATGAGTAAATGTAGTGCTGATGAAACCCCGGTTTGCTGCTGTATGGATGTTGGCACCATTATGGACAACTCCGACTGCACCGCGTCTTACAGCCGCGTGTTTGCAAACCGCGCAGAAGCAGAACAAACGCTGGCGGCGCTGACTGAAAAAGCCCGTAGCGTGGAATCCGAACCGTGCAAAATCTCCCCGACTTTCACTGAAGAGTCTGACGGTGTGCGCCTGGATATCGATTTCACTTTTGCCTGCGAAGCTGAAATGCTGATCTTCCAGCTGGGTCTGCGTTAATTCCTCTCGGGTACGTTCGCCCCTGTCAGTTGCTGGCAGGGGCGTTTTCTTTTCTTTCTCCTGTCTTCACTGTGTCATAGCTCCCACTTTCTTTTTTCTCCGCTTGGCTAAATGTAAAAAAATGGTTAAGACTATGATCAGGTCAGACCACTTTATTTATTTTTTTACAGGGGAGTGTTATGGGTCAGGTTTTACCGCTGGTTACCCGCCAGGGCGATCGTATCGCCATTGTTAGCGGTTTACGTACGCCTTTTGCCCGCCAGGGGACGGCTTTTCATGGCATTCCCGCGGTTGATTTAGGGAAGATGGTGGTAGGCGAACTGCTGGCACGCAGCGAGATCCCCGCTGAAGTGATTGAACAGCTGGTCTTTGGTCAGGTCGTACAAATGCCTGAAGCCCCCAACATTGCGCGTGAAATTGTTCTCGGTACCGGAATGAATGTGCATACCGATGCTTACAGCGTCAGCCGCGCTTGCGCTACCAGTTTCCAGGCGGTTGCAAACGTCGCAGAAAGCCTGATGGCGGGAACTATCCGAGCGGGGATTGCCGGTGGGGCAGATTCCTCTTCCGTATTGCCAATTGGCGTCAGTAAAAAACTGGCGCGCGTGCTGGTTGATGTCAACAAAGCTCGAACCATGAGCCAGCGCCTGAAACTCTTCTCTCGCCTGCGTTTGCGCGACTTAATGCCCGTACCGCCTGCGGTAGCAGAATATTCTACTGGCTTGCGGATGGGCGACACCGCCGAACAAATGGCGAAAACCTACGGCATCACCCGAGAACAGCAAGATGCATTAGCGCACCGTTCGCATCAGCGTGCCGCTCAGGCATGGTCAGACGGAAAACTCAAAGAAGAGGTGATGACTGCCTTTATCCCTCCTTATAAACAACCGCTTGTCGAAGACAACAATATTCGCGGTAATTCCTCGCTTGCCGATTACGCAAAGCTGCGTCCGGCGTTTGATCGTAAACACGGAACGGTAACGGCGGCAAACAGTACGCCGCTGACCGATGGCGCGGCAGCGGTGATCCTGATGACTGAATCCCGAGCGAAAGAATTAGGGCTGGTGCCGCTGGGGTATCTGCGCAGCTACGCATTTACTGCGATTGATGTCTGGCAGGACATGTTGCTCGGTCCGGCCTGGTCAACACCGCTGGCGCTGGAGCGTGCCGGTTTGACGATGAGCGATCTGACATTGATCGATATGCACGAAGCCTTTGCCGCTCAGACACTGGCGAATATTCAGTTGCTGGGCAGCGAACGTTTTGCTCGTGAAGTACTGGGGCGTGCACATGCCACTGGCGAAGTGGACGATAGCAAATTTAACGTGCTTGGCGGTTCGATTGCTTACGGGCATCCCTTCGCGGCGACCGGCGCGCGGATGATTACCCAGACATTGCATGAACTTCACCGTCGCGGCGGTGGATTTGGTTTAGTTACCGCCTGTGCTGCCGGTGGGCTTGGCGCGGCAATGGTTCTGGAGGCGGAATAATGGAAATGACATCAGCGTTTACCCTTAATGTTCGTCTGGACAACATTGCCGTTATCACCATCGACGTACCGGGTGAGAAAATGAATACCCTGAAGGCGGAGTTTGCCTCGCAGGTGCGCGCCATTATTAAGCAACTCCGTGAAAACAAAGAGTTGCGAGGCGTGGTGTTTGTCTCCGCTAAACCGGACAACTTCATTGCTGGCGCAGACATCAACATGATCGGCAACTGCAAAACGGCGCAAGAAGCGGAAGCACTGGCGCGGCAGGGCCAACAGTTGATGGCGGAGATTCATGCTTTGCCCATTCCGGTTATCGCGGCTATTCATGGCGCTTGCCTGGGCGGTGGGCTGGAGCTGGCGCTGGCGTGCCACGGTCGCGTTTGTACTGACGATCCTAAAACGGTGCTCGGTTTGCCTGAAGTACAACTTGGATTGTTACCCGGTTCAGGCGGCACCCAGCGTTTACCGCGTCTGATAGGCGTCAGTACAGCATTAGAGATGATTCTCACCGGAAAACAACTTCGGGCGAAACAGGCATTAAAGCTGGGGCTGGTGGATGACGTTGTTCCGCACTCCATTTTGCTGGAAGCCGCTGTTGAGCTGGCGAAGAAGGATCGCCCATCTTCCCGCCCTCTACCTGTACGCGAGCGTATTCTGGCGGGGCCGTTAGGTCGTGCGCTGCTGTTCAAAATGGTCGGCAAGAAAACAGAACACAAAACTCAAGGCAATTATCCGGCGACAGAACGCATCCTGGAGGTTGTTGAAACGGGATTAGCGCAGGGCACCAGCAGCGGTTATGACGCCGAAGCTCGGGCGTTTGGCGAACTGGCGATGACGCCACAATCGCAGGCGCTGCGTAGTATCTTTTTTGCCAGTACGGACGTGAAGAAAGATCCCGGTAGTGATGCACCGCCTGCGCCATTAAACAGCGTGGGAATTTTAGGTGGTGGCTTGATGGGCGGCGGTATTGCTTATGTCACTGCTTGTAAAGCGGGGCTTCCGGTCAGAATTAAAGATATCAACCCGCAGGGCATAAATCATGCGCTGAAGTACAGTTGGGATCAGCTGGAGGGCAAAGTTCGCCGTCGTCATCTCAAAGCCAGCGAACGTGACAAACAGCTGGCATTAATCTCCGGAACGACGGACTATCGCGGCTTT
>ULYF01061065.1_pt1 | contig 10197 bp, 8 predicted proteins | sample 1961941 | NCBI WGS metagenome assembly ULYF01 (sample SAMEA4835857, study PRJEB28245) | human gut metagenome | biome: gut microbiome; material: fecal sample | place: Denmark | collected 2008 | reverse complement strand
AAAAGAGAAGATGGACAGTTGCAACTTTTGGAAGAGCATCTCAAACAGGTTGCTATTCTTGCGAAATCGTTTGCAGAGGGATTTGGCGCAGGGGACTATGCATATGTTCTCGGCCTAGCGCATGACATTGGAAAATATTCTGCTGCATTTCAGGAATATCTTTTAAAGGATGGAATGGGGGGAGACCATTCGACAGCGGGAGCGAAAGAACTTTACCGTTTACAAATGTTTCCAGCGTCACTGTGTGCGGCAGGACACCATACGGGCCTCCCCGACGGAGGAGGGCCGGGTGATCCATCGGGGATGCCAACTTGGCAAGGCCGTCTGAAAAAACAGGTAGCTCCCTATCAAGAGTATCAAAGGGAGATTACATTACATGCCGTATCCCACCCGCAAGAACTCAATGGGTTTCGAATTGCTTTTTTTACTCGTATGCTATTTTCTGCTTTGGTAGATGCTGACTTTTTGGATACAGAGGCATTTATGAATCCAGTCCAGCGCGGAGGGTATGATGGAATCCCCGTTCTTTTTGAACGGTTAAAACACTACATAGATCCATGGTTACGCCATCAGGAAACAGGGAACCCCATCAATCAAAAACGCACGGAGATATTGCGTTGCTGTTTGGAGGCGGGAAAGAGGGAACGCGGTTTAAAAAGTCTGACTGTTCCAACAGGGGGCGGAAAGACAGTTTCCTCTCTGGCCTTTGCACTTCAGCATGCCGTACAATACGGGTTAAACCGTATTATCTATGTGATTCCATATACGAGTATTATTGAACAGACGGCAAGAGTCTTTCGAAAAATTGTTGGAATCGAAAATGTGCTGGAACATCATGCAAATGTCAATTTTGATCCACGGGGAGACATCGATCCCGCGGCCGAACGGTTTCGCCTTTCCACCGAAAACTGGGACGCGCCGATCATTGTGACCACAAACGTGCAATTTTTTGAATCGTTGTTCTCCAATAAATCTTCGCAATGCCGTAAGCTTCATAATTTGGCAAACAGCGTGGTTGTTTTTGATGAAGCACAGATGATTCCACTGGACTATTTGATGCCCTGTGTACGGGCGATTGGGGAATTGGTACAAGAATATGGGGTAACAGCTGTTCTTTGTACGGCAACTCAGCCTTCCTTAGAAAAACTTTTCCCTAAGGGCATCTCCATACAGGAGATCTATCCGCATTTTCGAGAGCTCTATCCATTCTTTCGGCGAACAGAGTTTGTGAATATTGGAAGATTATCTGTAATTGAATTGGCGGACCGCATGGCTAGGCAGAAACAGGTGTTGGCGATTGTGGATACGCGTAAACAGGCAACAGAACTCTATCAATCCCTTCCAGAAGAGGGACGATTTCATCTTTCTACACTGATGCCCCCTATGATGCGGCGATGGACCCTTCGAGCGATTTGCAGAAGACTAAAACAAGGACTTCCTTGCCGGGTGGCGGCAACCTCTTTGATTGAGGCAGGCGTTGATGTGGACTTTCCCACTGTTTACCGTGCCGAGGCTGGTTTGGATTCCATTATTCAAGCTGCTGGACGTTGTAATCGGGAGGGGAAGCGTCCTCTAGAAGAAAGCATCGTTTATATTTATCAGCCGGAGGGGCGGGTTCCGCCGCGTATTCAGCCGAATGTCAGTATATATAAAAATGAGATCCAGCCAAACTTTGTAGATTCCGCATCTCCAGAGGCCATACAAGCATATTTTGATGCCCTGCATATGTTGAAAGGGGACAGGCTGGACAAAAAGAAGGTTGTAGAGGCTTTTGAAAAGGGAAGGGATGGCGGTATGCTTCCCTTTGCTAAGGTATCGGAAGAGTTTCATCTGATTGACGAGGATACCAAAGCGATTTTTATTCCGCTAGGGCAAAGAGCGGAGCGCTTGGCAAAACAGCTGCGGTCTGGTTTATGTTCCCGTGGATGGATGCGAAAGGCTGGTCGTTATATGGTACATGTTTATGAACCGCATTTCCAGGAGCTTTATCGGGCACATGATATTGAAATGATTACAGACGGGCTGGCGATTTTGACAAACCTTCGTCTATACGATCTTGGAACAGGACTATCCTTAGAAGCAGATTTAGGGAAAGCATTTTTTGTTTAATCGACAAAAAACGACCGAATGAGAGGGGATGTGACCATTCGAAAAGAAAATCAGTGATTCATAGGAAAGGAGAGAAATGATGGCAATCAAAATGGAGGTCTGGGGAGATTATGCTTGTTTTTCCAGACCAGAGATGAAGGTAGAACGAGTTTCTTACGATGTCATGACTCCGTCGGCTGCACGTGGCATTTTGGAGGCGATTTATTGGCATCCGGGCCTGCGGTGGCATATCGATCGAATCCATGTTATGAATCCAATTCGGTTTGCCAATATTCGCCGCAATGAAGTAAAATCGAAAATCTCCGCTCAAAATGTCCGAACGGTGATGATGGGAGGTTCAAAACCACTATATATTCATACAGCAGAAGATATTCAGCAGCGGGCTGCAATGGTTTTAAAAAATGTACACTATGTCATTGAGGCCCATTTCACAATGACCGAGCGTGCCCGTGATGGGGACAATCCTGGAAAATTTCAAGACATCATCAAAAGGCGCTTGAACAGTGGACAGTGCTATCATCAGCCTTATTTTGGCTGTAGGGAGTTTCCAGTATCCTTTCGTCCATATGAAGAAGGGAGCCGTATAAGTTGGTATCAAAATGAAGAAAGAAGGGATCTGGGGTATATGCTGTACGACATGGATTATAGCGATTTACAAAACATCCAACCCATGTTCTTTCGCGCAGAATTGCGCTATGGCGTTCTTGATCTGACGAACTGTGAGGTAGTGCGATGATTTTACAGGCGCTATACGATTACTATACCGCGATGGCGGCAAAAGGAAAGATGGCTAAAGCAGGCTGGAATCCGGCAAAAGTGCAGTTTGCATTGTTGATCGATGAGAAAGGGACGCTTTTAGATATCCTGCGCTTAAAGGAAAAAGGTTACCGTGGTAAAAAAGAAGTGGATGTTCCGCAGATTATGCTATTGCCTAAGCCCGTTACACGGACGATGGGGATTAAAGCAAATTTTTTGTATGATACATCCAGTTACTTTTTGGGAGTAGACACCAAAGGAAATGACAAACGGGCCCAAAACTGTTTTCGAGCGAGTGCACAGCTGCATCAAACGCTGTTGCAATCGGTCGATCATCCGGCTGCCCGTGCAATTTGCGCCTATTTTGCAAATTGGAACCCAGAGGAGGCCAAAAATCATCCGGCTTTGCAAGGGGATTTGGACGAGATTCTTTCGGGAGGAAACCTTGTATTCCGATTTCAAGGCCGGTATGTGCACGAAGAACCTGAAATCGCTCGCTCTTGGGATCAATACCAGAGAGAAGAAGCGACGGAAACAAGAGGGCGTTGCCTAGTGACCGGAGAATATGTCCCTATTGCACGCCTGCATCCGTCTATCAAAGGCGTGAAGAATGCACAGTCCAGTGGTGCATCACTTGTTTCTTTTAATGCCACCGCTTTTGAGTCTTATGGAAAGACACAAAGCTATAATGCGCCAGTGGGAGAACAGGCGGCTTTTGCCTATACGACGGCGTTAAATGCTTTGCTTTCAGATCGCGAACATGTTCGACAAATTGGTGATACGACCGTTGTTTATTGGGCACAGTGTGCGGAGCCAGCCTATCAGGACTTTTTTCAGAACTTCGCATTTCAGGATATTGCGGATGGACAAAAACGTACATTTACGGAAAATGATTTAAAACGCGCGATGCATTTGCTTTCTAAAGGACAAGTTTATTCTCTTAATGATGTGGAGCTTGATCCCAAAATGCCTTTTTATATTTTGGGGTTATCTCCCAATGCAGCGCGATTATCCGTCCGTTTTTTCTATCGCAATTGTTTTGGCGATTTTTTACAGCATATTGAAAATCATTACCGGAGATTGGAGATTGTAAAGCCCTCCTACGATGAAAGGGAACGTCTTTCCCCTTATAGCCTGCTGTATGAAACGGTCAATAAAAACGCAAAGGATAAAGCGGCCTCTCCATTGTTGGCAGGGGCTCTGATGCAAGCAATTTTAAACGATACATCCTATCCAAATGCATTGCTACAAAATGTGCTTTTGCGAATTCGTGCAGAATGTGGAATCACACGGGGACAGGCTGCCATCCTCAAAGCAACACTAATCAAAAATGGGTATAAAGATTTTCGCATCAAACCAGATCAACAAATGAATAAGGAGGAATCTTGGGTGAGACTAAATGAACAGTCGGACTACCTTCCCTATGTACTTGGACGGTTATTTTCTGTTTTGGAGGGAATCCAACAAGCTGCCAATCCGAATTTGAACACAACGATTAAGGATCGGTATTTAACATCTGCATGTGCAACGCCTGCTTCCGTATTTCCGACATTGTTTCGTTTGGAACAAAGTCATATGAAAGTGCTTTTGCGCGACAAGCGTGGATTGGGAGTTACTTTGGAAAAGCAGTTGATTGAATTGATCGATAAAATTCAAGAGACATTGCCCACACATTTTAACCTGAATGAACAAAGTGCGTTTATGCTGGGATATTACCATCAGACACAGAAGAGATATGAGAAAAAAGATCGTATAAATGAGGAGGAATGAAGCATGTCGGATATCATTAAAAATCGCTATGAGTTTGTTATCTTGTTTGATGTAGAGAACGGGAATCCCAATGGGGACCCAGATGCAGGAAATATGCCTCGCATTGATCCCGAAACGGGATATGGTTTGGTGACGGATGTATGTTTAAAGAGGAAGATTCGGAATTATGTAGAGACAGTGCGGGAAAATGAAAAAGGGTATCGCATCTATATTAAGGAGGGAATCCCGCTCAATCGAAGTGATTTAGAGGCATATGCCAATTTAGGCGTAGATGAAAAAACGGTCAAAGAAGCAAAGAAAAAAGACAATCGCTTGGATGAACGTGTCCGTGATTTTATGTGCGAAAATTTTTATGACATTCGAACCTTTGGCGCAGTAATGACAACTTTTATGAAAGCGGCTTTAAACTGTGGGCAAATTCGTGGTCCCGTACAGATTGGTTTTGCACGAAGTATTGAGCAGGTTGTCCCTCAGGAGGTCACGATTACCCGCGTAGCAATTACTACAGAGACGGATGCAGAGAAAAAAGGAACCGAAATGGGGCGTAAACACATCATTCCATATGGTCTTTATCGGGCGGAAGGTTACGTCTCTGCCAATCTTGCTCGCAAGGTCACTGGCTTTACCGAGGCGGACCTCAATTTACTTTGGGAAGCAATAATCAATATGTTTGAGCACGATCATTCTGCCGCACGTGGGAAAATGGCGGTCCGAGAACTGATTGTATTCAAACACGACTCAGAACTGGGAAATGCACCTTCCTATAAATTGTTTGATGCTGTGACTGTAAAACGTAGGAAAACGGAAGAGGGGGATGAACATGTTCCGGCGCGCAGCTATGCGGACTATGATGTATGTATAGATGAAGCTGCAATTCCTGAGCATGTCAGCTGTCAGAGGATGATATGAGCACTTACGAAGAAGATGATTATTTACAGTTGTCCGGCATCCAACATTTTTGTTTTTGCCGCCGGCAATGGGCATTGATCCACATAGAACAACAGTGGGCAGAGAATCTTCGGACCGTCGAAGGAGAGATTTTACACGAGCGCGCTCATGACGAGCGAATCACGGAGAAACGGGGAGGACAATTGCTGGTTCGTGGATTAGCAGTTCACTCATCTTCTTTGGGGGTCAGCGGGACTTGTGATGTAGTGGAGTTCCATCAAGCGCCGGAGGGAGTCCTTTTGTTCCATCATAAAGGTACGTGGCTCCCTGTTCCGGTGGAATATAAGAGAGGAAGCCCTAAGAAATCTGATGCGGATCGTTTGCAACTTTGTTGCCAAGGGATGTGCTTGGAGGAAATGCTATCCTGTGACATTCCCAAAGGATTCTTATTTTATGGAGAAAGTCGCCACAGGGAAGAGGTCGTGTTCACAGAAGAACTTCGAAACCAGGTGAAAATCATGCTAAAAGAAATGCATAGCTATTTAGAGCGTCGTTATACACCAAAAGTGAGACCGTCCAAAAGCTGCAATGCCTGCTCTTTGAAAGAACTCTGTCTCCCCAAACTATGTGGAAGGCTCTCTGTTAAGAGCTATATAGAATCCAATCTATTGGGGGAAGAATCGTGAGAAAACTACTAAATACCCTGTATGTAACGTCGCCAGATACCTATTTGGCACTTGAAGGGCAAAATGTGATGGTTTATCGAGAAGAGGAACTTCTGCTAAGGATACCATTACATACATTGGAGCAAATATTATATTTTGGTTATAAAGGGGCGAGTCCTGCACTGATGGGGGCGTGTGCAGAACATGGTATCCGTCTAGCTTTTTTGACACCTCACGGACGCTTTTTAGCGGCTGCCTGTGGAAGATCACAAGGGAATGTTCTTTTGCGTTTGCAACAAGTGCGGGCATCCGATGATCCGATGGTCAGAACTCGTTTTGCACGAAACTTTATCTTTGGGAAGGTGTTTAATAGCCGATGGGTCTTGGAACGTGCCACAAGGGATCATGCCATGCAAGTAGACGTTGCTGCATTGAAAAATGTGTCCAGACAGCTGGGAGGTCAGTTGCCTACAATTCGTGAATGCATCAGTGATGAACAATTACGTGGATTGGAAGGAGTGTCGGCGGAACAGTACTTCCGTGTATTTGACCAGCTAATCTTACAAAACAAGAAAGCCTTTTATTTTCACGGGAGAAATCGCCGTCCGCCCATGGATAATGTCAATGCATTACTGTCCTTTGTATATACCTTGCTATGTAACGATTGTTGTTCTGCATTAGAAGCCGTTGGTTTAGATCCTTATATAGGTTTTTTACACCGGGAACGCCCTGGCAGAACCTCCTTGGCATTAGACCTGATGGAAGAATTGCGTAGCGTCTTTGCAGACCGTTTTGTATTGTCTCTAATTAACAATCGGATTGTTACCGAGAAAGGCTTTTACCAACAGGAAACGGGAGCTGTTCGGATGAACGACGAAACACGAAAAGCGATTTTGGCCGGGTGGCAAGCCAGAAAGCAGGAATTCATTCGACATCCCTTTTTACAAGAAAAAGTTCCATGGGGCTTGGTTCCTTATGTACAGGCAATGTTGTTGGGGCGTTGCCTGCGGGGAGACCTGGAGGAATATCCACCATTTTTATGGAAATGAGGAAATGGGTATGTTGGTCTTGATCACTTATGATGTCAACACAGAGACAGAAGCGGGAAAGAAGCGACTGCGAAAAGTTGCAAAGCAATGTATCAATTATGGACAGCGCGTACAGAATTCTGTGTTTGAATGTATCTTAGATGCAGCGCAATGCTGCAAAGTAAAGTATTTACTTGAACAAATAATTGATCCCCAAAAGGATAGCCTACGTTTTTACTATTTAGGAAATCATTATCAAACAAAAGTAGAACATGTAGGTGCGAAACCAACCTATGAAGCGGAGGGAGTTCTTATGATATAATTGAGTGCGAACAAAAAGGGAACAAAAAAGACTAGAGAGGTTCGCACCATATATTGAAACATTGCGATTTAAGGCAGGATAGATTTTAAATGAGTAGTTAAATTTAAAAATTTCATATAAGTTGCAATTTAATAAAAATTGAATTGAGACTATATGATTTATTATGCGAATTTGCTGTCACCCTCCATGCGGAGGGTGTGGATTGAAATAAGGACCATGAGCAGGGCGATGAGGCGGAAATCCTGGTCACCCTCCATGCGGAGGGTGTGGATTGAAATCTTACCAAGAACCCGCAGAGGTATCTTGACATGGGCGTCACCCTCCATGCGGAGGGTGTGGATTGAAATAGCAATTCCGCGAAGACTGCGGATAGCTTTGCCGGTCACCCTCCATGCGGAGGGTGTGGATTGAAATAAGGATGAACCTATCGTGGGGCCGGACAGCGAACTGTCACCCTCCATGCGGAGGGTGTGGATTGAAATTCATAGGCCCGTATCTCATCGCACAGCTTTTCCGGGTCACCCTCCATGCGGAGGGTGTGGATTGAAATAGCAAGAAGGAGAACGCCGAAGCAATGCTTGCAAGTCACCCTCCATGCGGAGGGTGTGGATTGAAATCTGTCGATCCTGCAAGTGCGGATAATTGCCACGATGTCACCCTCCATGCGGAGGGTGTGGATTGAAATAATATTACTTTTCCGCCGTTGTGATCGAGTGCGGGTCACCCTCCATGCGGAGGGTGTGGATTGAAATAAGAACGCGCGAATATCAGACGCGGCGAAATCGTTGTCACCCTCCATGCGGAGGGTGTGGATTGAAATAGCGGCACGCGCCAGCGCTTTCTCCCGCTCCCGAAGGTCACCCTCCATGCGGAGGGTGTGGATTGAAATCTCTCTTTGGCCGGCAGCGAGGATGCGGAAGCGAAGCGTCACCCTCCATGCGGAGGGTGTGGATTGAAATAATGTCCTCATCCCCGTCACCACCATGCAGGTCATGGTCACCCTCCATGCGGAGGGTGTGGATTGAAATGGCAGCTTCGCTTCTTCATGTGCTGTTTCTCTCCGTCACCCTCCATGCGGAGGGTGTGGATTGAAATCAATGCGACCCGGATATGACGGCTCGCCGGGAAGGTCACCCTCCATGCGGAGGGTGTGGATTGAAATAATCGCTTCTGGGCTATATACCCCCGGAAGGTCAGCGTCACCCTCCATGCGGAGGGTGTGGATTGAAATGACGTAGATGAGCACGTTGAGCTCTGGATTGAGGGTCACCCTCCATGCGGAGGGTGTGGATTGAAATGAGACTGTGCGGGAAATCACCAAGGACGAAAAGAAGTCACCCTCCATGCGGAGGGTGTGGATTGAAATAACTGCGACAGGCGGCACGGGAATTTCTGCTGCGTCACCCTCCATGCGGAGGGTGTGGATTGAAATGCCTTTGTTAAGCCTGTGCTTGACAGGAGCAAGGGTCACCCTCCATGCGGAGGGTGTGGATTGAAATCTCCTCGGTGAGCAGTCCCACCTTCGTCTTGATGTGTCACCCTCCATGCGGAGGGTGTGGATTGAAATTTCGTTGGCTTGCGCATTGGGGCGGCATCCTCTGGTCACCCTCCATGCGGAGGGTGTGGATTGAAATCGAATATGTTTTTCTCGGCATGTTGTCCACCTCACGTCACCCTCCATGCGGAGGGTGTGGATTGAAATGCTTTTGGTGCTTGTAGCGGTCAACCCTGTTTCGGTCACCCTCCATGCGGAGGGTGTGGATTGAAATACTAAATGTCAGTGAACATTTTGTATACTTTTGGTGCGTCACCCTCCATGCGGAGGGTGTGGATTGAAATGCGTAAAATATGGATTATTAAACACTATGCAGACGGGTCACCCTCCATGCGGAGGGTGTGGATTGAAATCGGATGATCCTGTCCAAGAGTTTATGGGAGTTTGGGTCACCCTCCATGCGGAGGGTGTGGATTGAAATAGCTACAGTAACAAATTCTGATGGGGATTTTACAGGTCACCCTCCATGCGGAGGGTGTGGATTGAAATTATAGTGGAGATTTATATTTAGGGGAGGTATGACGTCACCCTCCATGCGGAGGGTGTGGATTGAAATCAAAGCAGTAAAAAAAGATAGCCGCCCAGCCCTGAAGTCACCCTCCATGCGGAGGGTGTGGATTGAAATTCGAATACGCCGCTTCCGAGCAGGTACTCCGTGGGGTCACCCTCCATGCGGAGGGTGTGGATTGAAATAGCTCGAAGCTCCAGTTAAGGCCGTACCACACCACGTCACCCTCCATGCGGAGGGTGTGGATTGAAATTTGGAGAAGTGGAGGCAGCACAACGTACTGCCACCGTCACCCTCCATGCGGAGGGTGTGGATTGAAATCACACATATGCTGTTGATATACCAGCGGCTTTTGCTGTCACCCTCCATGCGGAGGGTGTGGATTGAAATCCTTTAGATGTGGACTTTTTTCAAGACGATAAGATGTTACCCTCCAGACAAATTGAAATCTGAATGCAGAAGTAAACATAACCTGGAGGGAAGTTCCATGTTATGCGAAGGATATGTAATATAATCAGAAAAATTTATATTATCAGGAAGAAAATTTTTGACTTCTCTGCATCTCTTATAGAAGAATTTTCAGCTTAATGATATAA
>ULYF01003475.1_pt1 | contig 10264 bp, 4 predicted proteins | sample 1961941 | NCBI WGS metagenome assembly ULYF01 (sample SAMEA4835857, study PRJEB28245) | human gut metagenome | biome: gut microbiome; material: fecal sample | place: Denmark | collected 2008 | reverse complement strand
TGGAGCAGCGGCGGAACACCGGTCATCGGTTCCGAATCCGATTCCGTCCCCGGCGCGGCAGGTGAAACCACGAAGAATTATCTCAAAGATTTGGGTATCCCCAACATCGTTTTGGCGGATGGCCCGGCGGGCGTCCGCATTTCCCAAAGCTTTGAAGGAGAAGACGCAGAGACCGGTGAAACACAGACCTACTACCAGTTCTGCACCGCATGGCCGATCGGAACTTTGCTCGCTCAGACGTGGGATAAGGACTTGATCGAAGAGATGGGCAAAGCGTTTGGCGAAGAGCTGGAAGAAATGGGCGTCACCCTTCTGTTGGCTCCCGGCATGAATATCCACCGCAATCCGCTGTGCGGCCGTAACTTCGAGTACTATTCCGAAGATCCATTGGTCGCCGGTATGACCGCTGCATATGAGACTCGGGGCGTTCAGTCCAACAAGGGCGTCGGCGTTACTCTAAAACACTATGCGGCGAACAACCAGGAAAACAACCGCAACGCAGTGGATACGTTTGTCACTGAACGCGCCCTGCGTGAGATCTACCTCAAGGGATTTGAAATCGCGGTTAAGAATGCACAGCCGATGGCGCTGATGACCTCTTATAACCTCATCAATCATGAGCCGGCGGCGGACAGCTATGATCTGTGCACCGACATCGCGCGCGGCGAATGGGGCTTTGAAGGCGTCATTATGACCGACTGGGGCGGCGGACAGTCCCATCCGGACATCTCCATGCATGCAGGCAATGACCTGATTATGCCCGGTGGTTCAACCTCTACCATTATTTCCGGTGCAATGAATGTCCCGGCGAAGTTCAATGAGGACGGTTCCATCGCCGTTGAGAAAGTCAGCAGCGGTTGGGGTCCGACAAAGGACACCGAAATGTGGAACGATTTTGTTCCGGTAAAGTATGCGCAGGGCGAATCCTGCGGTGTGCAGGGATGCACCGAAACCACTTATAAGCATTCGCACGACGCGAGCAATAAGATCGTCTACGAAGGCTCGTATAAGGAAGATACCATTACCAAGGGCGACATCCAAAAGAGTGCAATCAATATCCTCAATATCATCATGCAGTCCAATAATATGGGCAGCGTACACGGCGTAGAAATCAACCCCTATCTGGACCAGTTCGACGATCTGAAAGAGTACATAACCGTTGAGAAGTCCGATGTTTTGGGCGGCGGTTACACCATGACCCAGATGCCGGAAGAGAACGGCGGCTGGTGGAAGGTCGAGAACAAGGGCGGCGCAACGTTGGGTGTGATGGACAAAGACATCATCATCGAAAAGGACGGTTATGCGTTTAAGGATCTAAACGGAAATGGCAAAGTGGACATCTATGAAGATTGGCGGCTCGACACCGAAGTCCGTGCACAGGATCTGGCTGAAAAGATGGTTGCGGACGGCGAGGAAGGCATTGCAGCCATCGCCGGCTTGATGTTGTACAGCAGCCACCAGTCCGTACCGAGCGAAGACCTCACCGAAGCGCAACAGACCTTCCTGCGGGACGACAATGTACGCGCAGTACTGATTACCTCTGTCGAATCCCCGGAAGTAGCGGCAAAATGGAACAACAATGCACAGGCATTTGTGGAAGGACTTGGTTATGGCATCCCGATCAATACCAGTTCCGACCCGCGCCATGGAGCAAGCGGCAAGAGCGATCTGGAATATGTTGCAGGCCAAGGCGGCACCATCTCCCTGTGGCCGGATTCGATTGGACTTGCAGCGACCTTTGATCCGGAGATCGTCGAACGCTTTGGCGACATCGCCTCTCAGGAATACCGCGCGCTAGGCATTGCAACGGCCCTTTCCCCGCAGATCGACCTTGCAACAGAGCCCAGATGGTCCCGTGTAAGCGGTACCTTTGGCGAGAACAGCGACCTCGATACGGACATGGCCCGCGCCTATGTCGACGGCTTCCAGACCACGTATGACACCCTGAATCCTTGGGGCGATACCAGCGTCAACGCGATGGTGAAGCACTGGCCGTCCGGCGGACCTGAAGAGGGCGGACGCGACGGACACTATGGCTATGGCAAGTATGCGGTATATCCGGGCGACAATCTGGAAGAGCAAATTAAACCGTTCGTAGAGGGCGCCTTTGATCTGAATAACGGCACAGATTACGCCGCAGCGGTCATGCCGTACTACACCATCTCCTACAACCAGGCGCCGGACGGCACCAATGTAGGCAATAGCTACAACAAGTACATCATCACCGATTTGCTCCGTGAAAAGTATGGTTATGACGGCGTGGTTTGCACCGACTGGATGATTACCGCAGATGCAAAGGATGACGCTTCGTTTACCGGCAAATGTTGGGGCGTTGAGGACCTGACGGTTGACGAACGCCATTACCTGGCACTCCAGGCAGGCGTCGACCAGTTTGGCGGCAACAACGATAAGAACCCGGTCATTGCAGCGTATAACATGTGGGTAGAAGACTTTGGCAAGGAATCCGCAGATCAGCGCTTCGAGGATTCTGCACGCAGGCTTCTCCGCAACATCTTCAATCCGGGCCTTTTTGAGAATCCATATCTGGACCCAGTGGAATCTACAGAAATTGTTGGCAACGAAACGTTTATGGCAGAAGGCTATGACGCTCAGGTCAAGTCTGTAGTCATGCTGAAGGATACCAACGGCGCGATCGTTCCGGCCGCAGAGGATGAGAAAGAAACCGTCTATCTGCCGAAAGAAGACAATGGCAAGTACTGCATGAACGAAGAGATCGTTTCCAAGTATTACGACATCACGGACAATCCGGACGAGGCAGATTTTGCAATCGTAGCGATGGATGCGCCGAATGGCGGCAGCGGTTACAGCCAGGCCGACCTGGAAGCAGGCGGAAACGGATATGTGCCGATCACCCTGCAATACGGCGAATATACTGCCGATACTGCGAGAGACCCGAGCATTGCAGCGGACCCTGGTGCTGAATTTATCGATTCGGAGACAGGCGAAGTGGTCTATGTCGATGAGGTCGACAACCGCAGTTATAAGGGCAAGACCGTCACGGCCAGCAACTACTCTGAGTTGGAAAAACTCCAGGAGACCAGAGACGTTATGGGCGAAAAACCGGTTGTAGCGTACGTGAAGGTCAGCAACCCGATGGTATTCTCCGAGGTAGAGCCGCTTGCAGATGCAATCGTACTGGGCTATGGTATTCAGGATCAGGCGGCAATGGAGATCATCTCCGGTACAACGGAACCTTCCGGCCTCCTGCCGATGCAGCAGCCGGCCAATATGGAAACCGTTGAAGCGCAGTTCGAGGATGTCCCGCAGGATATGGAATGCTATGTGGACTCCCAGGGCAACACCTATGACTTTGGTTACGGCCTCAACTGGTCCGGCCAGATCTTTGACGAACGCACCGAAAAGTATGCCGACTTCTCCGGAACAGACTTCCATCAGAAGCCCGTCATGCTCTTCACTAAGAATGTAAAAGTATTTGTCAACGGCGAAGAAAACAAGATCGCAGAACTCACAGGCCGGCTCACCGGCAACTTTGAGGATGGCGAGGAAGTCACAGTGACGTTCCAGCCGTATGCGAACGGTAGAGAGTTCTCCCGGATCTCACTGAATGGTAAGAACATCGACTTTACCAATACCAAGGAATACTCGTATACCTTTACGTATGATGCGGACGACAAGTCCACGCAACGCAACTTTGCGTTTGTTATCGTGGATAAGCAGGTTCTCAAAGCAACCATCGATGCGGCCAATGCCTGCGGCGATGAAGTGGCGGCAGCGATCCCAGAAGTTCAGGAAATTTTCAATACCGCCCTGGACGCAGCAAACAAAGTCTACGGAGACATTCACGCAACACAGGCAGAGATTGACGAGGCGTGGAGTAACCTGATGGATGCCCTGCACTTATTGAGCTTTGAAGAGGGCGACACCAGCGCTTTGGAAAACCTGATCGAAGTGGCAGAACTTATGGATCTGGATGAGTTCTTCGGCGACAAGGACGCCTTTGCAGAAGCACTTGCCGCGGCAAAAGAACTTGTCAAGGAGGAACATCCGTTGGCAGCCGAGGTAGATGAAGCGTATAATAACCTGTACAATGCAATTATGGGCTTGACGCGTGTGGCAGATAAGGACTCGCTACAGGCAGTCGTCGATAAGGCGAAGAGCCTGGATCTCTCCAAGTATATCGACAACGATGCCAAGGCAGCGTTGCCAGCCGCCATCGAAGCAGCACAGGATGTGCTCAATAATGAAGAAGCAACGCAGGACGAAGTGGATGAACAGGCAAAAGTGTTGAACGCGCTTCTCATGGATCTGCGCAAGAAGGCCGATAAGAGCGAACTGAACAGCATTCTGAGCAAAGCACAGGCGATTGACACCAGCAAGTACACAACGAAATCTGTGGCCGCGCTCGAAGACGCTATCGACGATGCTCTGGCAGTGATCGACGATAAGGATTTGACCGAGGAGGACCAGGCGGTGGTCGATCGGGTGGCCAAAGCGTTGAACCGTGCTTACAACGGCCTTGTCGAGAAGAACGGCAGTTCCAGCTCAGGTTCCAGCGGTAAAAAGTCCTCGGGCGGAAGCTCTGCATCCACAGGCAACACCTATGGTTCCACTGGGACAGCAGTGGTTGGCGCAGCAACCGCAACGCAGAACGTCGCAAAGGTTGTCTCCGACACAACGGTCGATTTTACTCTAAAGAGGGGCAGCGCATACTGCTTCAAGATGACCGTCACCGGCACAAATGTGGCGCCAAACTTTACGGTTGGCAACGGCAGCGTTTTAAAGACGCAATTCCTCTCCAAGATTGGCAACGATTATTACTATCGAGTCTATGCGGTTGGCACGCCGGGCCAAAGCACGGGTGTTTATACAACGCTGGCTGGCCAGAATGCGGTGAAACACTGCACAGTGACAGTGGGCTAAGAATTCCCGCGAACAATGTACAAGTACAAAGAGCGCAGTATTCCCGGGGAAAGAACGAAAGGCTTGACGTACTTGTTATAAGCATGGATTGTACGGCGCTTGGGAAGCCTCTTTGCGAAGGATGGAAGGGGTTTCCCCCTCCCCGGTCAACACGGTAAGATTACCGGCCGTGTGGTACGCATGGTAGGAAAAGGACGACAAACGGCAAAAAGAAAATTTTACTCCGGAACCCTCCACCAATACGGTGGAGGGTTCTCTTCTTCTGTAAATAGAAAAGAGGGTGGCCCAAAAGGGTGAAATGACGGAAGAATTCTCTCGTTTTTTTAGAAACTCTGGTATTTTTTTGGCCCAAAAAAGACAGACAATGGAGTATGTTCGCATAAGTACAGTATCTATCAGTAAAACAGCGAAAGAAAAGTAAAGAAAATTACAACAAATGAAAGAGCCCTATCTAACGATAAAGAGAAATACAGAGTTAAAAAATGACACTTGAAATAGAATGTCATTTCTTTTAGATAAAAGAGGATACCCCTTGCCCTTGAATTGAACAATTCGTAGTTTTGAGACGCCCTCATTTTGATTCATAAAGGGCGTGTTTTCCCATCACGGAAGCTTCCTCCTTTTTCAAGGCAAATCCGTTTGTTCTTGCAGAAAGAACGGCAGTATGGTATAATCTTTTCAAATTTTAATATGGGGAATGAAGGTCTCCCCCGGCGTTTGTCGAAACCGCTTCATAAGCTGATGACTTCTGTGATGGTTGATCGCAGGGGCATTGGCTTTTTTTATGCCCTTGCATAGGAAATATGGATGTTCAGCTGGCGTTCCTCAAAGGGGATGGTTTGGAAAGCGGTATGGATGGATGTAAGAGTCTGGAGGTGCAGGTATGTTATTGAGTCTCGCTTTCATTTTTCTCTGCGGCATGTTGTTTGGAGGGATTTTTGAAAAATTGCGGCTTCCTCCCCTATTGGGAATGCTTTTTGCAGGCATTCTTTTGGGGCCTTATGTGTTTGATTGGCTGGACCCGATGCTTTTGTCAATTTCCGCCGACCTGCGGCAAATCGCCCTCATCATCATATTGACCCGTGCGGGGTTAAATCTGAACGTTTCCGATCTCAAAAAGGTAGGCCGTCCAGCGGTACTGATGTGCTTTTTACCCGCATCTTTTGAGATTGCAGGGATGCTTTTGCTTGCGCCAAAGCTTTTGGGAGTAAGCCTGCTGGATGCAGCGATTTTAGGAACCGTGATTGCAGCTGTTTCCCCTGCGGTAGTTGTTCCAAAGATGCTTAAATTGATGGATGAGGGGTACGGCGTCAAGCAGGGGATCCCACAGCTGATAATGGCTGGGGCTTCAGTGGACGATGTGTTTGTCATCGTATTATTTACATCCTTTACGGGGCTGGCCAGCGGGAGTGCTTTCTCCCCGTTTGACTTTGTACGGGTTCCGACCTCTATTTTTCTGGGGATGGCTGTCGGGGTTCTTTGTGGGCTCCTGTTGTCCCAGCTGTTTCGAAAGATACACCTGCGGGACAGCCTTAAAGTACTTCTACTTTTAAGTCTGTCCTTTCTATATGTTACACTGGAGGATGCGATTCCAGGTGCAATCGGATTTTCTGGGTTGCTGGCTGTCATGAGTACGGGGGTTATGCTGCAAAGAGGGCGCAGTGCGGTAGCAGATCGCTTGTCGGCCAAGTATTCCAAGCTCTGGGTAGCGGCGGAATTGTTGCTATTTGTCCTCGTCGGTGCAACGGTGGACATCCAGTATGCATTGGCCTCGGGACTTGCGGCGGTCGCTCTACTTTTTGGAGTGATGGGATTCCGGATGTTAGGCGTGTTTGTTTGCCTGTTGGGCACAAAATTACAGATGCGGGAACGCCTCTTCTGCATGTTGGCATATATGCCAAAAGCGACAGTACAGGCTGCCATCGGTTCCATTCCCCTCTCCATGGGACTCTCCTGCGGCAATATTGTGTTGACAGTCGCTGTGTTGGCGATCTTAATTACGGCGCCATTAGGGGCTTTCGCCATTGACCACACCTACCGGAAACTCCTGTCCAGGGATACCCATGAATCCCCTGTGTGATTTTTTGTCCCTCTCCCCCATCCAAGAAAATCACACGTTTTTTATAGAATCACCGGAAAATATGCAATTTTTTATGAAAAACATTTGAAAATAAATGCAAAATGGATAAAAACAAAAAGAATTGTTACCACAAAAATAGTGATTGTTGTGTTTTTTTATGTACGAGATTATACTATTTTTGAAAGCAATATAAAACTCGATGACATTATTGTAGTGGGCAGTGTTTTTTCGGTTTCCCTTTTCAGCTGAAGAAACAGCTACAAAGCCCCTCCAGGGAACGAAGAAGGGATTTCCCCACGTGGTACATGGACATTCTCTGGAAAGCGGTCTTTGGGAAGCGGACCCTTTGGCGTCCATTGAGTAGATCGCAGAGCGGAGACTGCTGCGGAATTCCCACAGCGGCAGATGCGGGCTTGCCCCGGCGGTGATAGCCGACCGTCCAGAGACAATTGTAGGCGCATTGCCGACGCCGGCCGCGGAGAGACGCTGTGCGTCGGAGGTGTGAAATCATGAATCAAAGCAACAAGCCAGCTAGTATCAACCAGGAACGCAGCCAATGGATCAATCGCGCCTTGATTTTGAACCTTCTTCGGCAAGAAGGTATTTGTTCGCGCGCAACGCTGTCGCGCCTATCGGGGCTGAAACAGGCAACCATCACCAATATCGCAGGGGAACTGATCCAATGCGGCCTTGTGGTGGAGACCGGATTGATTGCCGGGGCGAAAGGACGGCGCTCCATCGGCGTGACTTTGAACGATGCGCGATATAAAGTCGTCGGCATCCGTATGACGCGCGATCAGTTTTATGTCAGTTTGGTGGGAATTTCCGGAAAGATGTATGAGATTCGGCCCTATCGCATTGAAGCGGAGGAGACGCCGCAGTCGATCTTATCACGCATACGTGCCGCTATTGGACAGCTTGATCAGGAGTATCCGAAGTCGGAACTCCTGGCTGCTTGCTTGGCCATGCCCGGACCGTATCGAGAAGATTTGGACCGCCTGTTGTTTGTGACGGAGCGGACGGGATGGCAGAATTTCCCCATCCATGCAGTGCTATCCGAGGGGTTGGAGATGCCGCTCTATGTGCTCAACGATGCCAAGGCAAGTGCTTTTGCTCAGCTCTGGTTCCGCTGGCAGGAACCGGCGGTACAGAACATGGCGTATGTCCTTGCGGGCCAAGGCGTAGGCTGCGGTATGGTAGCCGGCGGCAAGCTTGTTTTGGGACAGCGCGGAATCGCTGGAGAATTTGGGCACAGCAGCATCAAATTTGACGGCCCGCTCTGCGAATGTGGAAATCGGGGATGCTTGGAAAAATATTGCTCCCTTTCTGCGCTTCGAGCAGAAATTTTGCGCCTGTTGCGCACACGGAGAAACTCCTGCTTGAAGGATGATGATTTGAGCAATGCATCCATTGCACACGCGGTTCAGAACGGAGATCCCGTAGCAGTCCAGGCATATGAGAAGGTTTGTGAGCTGCTGGCTGCGGGCGTTATCAGCTTGGTAAATCAGCTCAATCCAGGTTTGATCGTTCTGGGGGATGAATTGGTGGATATTTGTCCACCGCGCCTTCTGGAGGTCGTTCGCCGGTGTGTACGCAAAGGTGTGAATGATCTGATTTATCGGGAGCTGTCCATTGAGGTCAACCATCTTGAGGAAAGTCCAGCCCTATTGGGGGCGGGCGCTTATGCGGCGCAACAGGTGTTGGCAAATCCCGGCGTTTTAATTCATGCACGGGAGGAATCCCCTGTAGAAAATGAAGAAGCGGTGGGACAGAAAGGCCGTGTGCGGGTATCAATATAATGAAAAAATGAAAAGAGGTTCATACTTAAAAAAGCGGTGCAAAGGCCCCGGAATTCCACGAACTCCGGGGCCTTTGCGTTTAGCAGCCGTCTTTTTTCACCGGTTCAAATCGTCATACAGGCGGTGAATTCCTCGCCGGATGACGTCGGACCGAGTAGTATTCCATGCTTTTGCACAGGTATCGAGTTCATGGAGAACAATCTGATTCATACGCACTCGGATCATGGTATCCATTGGGAATTCGGGGTGCCGCCCTGGTTTCTTTCGGATCGTCACAGTATCACCCCCAGCGTGTAGCTACAGGAATAGTATAAAACAAGCTTCTACATTTCCACTGGATACCGGAGGAATCTTCCGGGTAACAGATAATCTTAGGAATTTTCTGCCGGATTGGAAGCGCAGGATTGAAAAAAGTTCTGGCGAAGAGGAGGGAAGCGGGATCTTCTCAAGCAGGATGCAAAACCGCCGTCTCCCAAGAAAGAGGACAGGGGTTGTAACGATTGAAAACAGCATCCCTTACCATCCCGTAGGGGGGCTACAGGTCTGATTCTATTTCCAAAATTTTTGAGTTGTGGTAAAGGAGAAGCCGGCTTCCTGAAGAGCGCTTTGTCGGGTAAAGCTTGTTTCATAGAGGGGATGGGACCGTGGCTACCAGAAAGGGGAAGAACACAACTTGGAGGCCGCCCTCCATGCAGAGAGCGTGGATTAAAATGTACATGTCGGGCATTGTACCGACCCTTTGTCCCCATCGCTCCGTATGGAGGTAGTAAATTGGAATGCAAAGCGGCCATTGAGATGGGCGGCCTGCCCTCTGTCACCCTCTATGAGGAGGGAGTAGATTGAAATATCGTTAAAGGACACGGCCACATGATGTCCGCCAAACGTCCCCCTTCATGCAGAGAGTATGGATTGAAATCTGAATGGGACCTTAAGGCACAACTATGGAAACGTGTCACCCTCCATGAGAAGGGAGTAGATTGAAATATCGTTAAAGGACACAGACACATGATGTCCGCCAAACGCCCCCCTTCATGCAGGGGGCATGGGTTAAAACCTGAATGGGACCTTAAGGCACAACATGGAAATGCGTCACCCTCCATGAGGAGGGGGTAGATTGCAATATCATTAAAGGACACGGCCGCATGATGTCCGCCAAACGTCCCCCTTCATGCAGAGGGCATGGATTGAAACCTGAATGGGACCTTAAAGCACAACTATGGAAATGCGTCACCCTCCATGAGGAGGGAGTAGATTGCAATATCGTTAAAGGACACGGCTACAAGATGTCCACCGAGCGCCCCCCCTTCATGCAGAGGGCATGGGTTAAAACCTGAATGGGACCTTAAAGCACAACATAGAAATGCGTCACCCTCCATGCGGAGGGGGTAGATTGCAATATCATTAAAGGACACGGCTGCATGATGTCCGCCGAGCGACCCCCTTCATGCAGAGGGCATGGGTTGAAACCTGAATGGGACCTTAA
>ULYF01062285.1_pt1 | contig 10339 bp, 10 predicted proteins | sample 1961941 | NCBI WGS metagenome assembly ULYF01 (sample SAMEA4835857, study PRJEB28245) | human gut metagenome | biome: gut microbiome; material: fecal sample | place: Denmark | collected 2008 | reverse complement strand
TATCTCAAGCTGCCGCAGGCACAGCGGGAACTTCAACTCAAGCTGAAAAAGCAGCAGTAACTGCTCCTGCTTTTTGCAAACCTATTTTTACACCATCTTATCCAATCATCTAAATATGACGGAGGGTATCATTATGCTCGTAATTGGTAGTGACCACGGCGGTTTCCTGCTCAAACAGGAAATCAAAAAACATCTGGAAGAAAAAGGAGTCGACTTTGTAGATGTCGGCTGCTACGACGAAAACTCGGTGGATTATCCCGACGTTGCCAAGGCTGCCTGTGACAAAATCACCAGCGGCGAATGTGACATCGGCATCCTGATCTGCGGCACCGGCATCGGCATCTCGATGGCTGCCAACAAGGTCAAGGGAATCCGCGCTGCCTGCTGTTCCGACTGCTTCAGCGCAAAATACACCCGTTTGCACAACAACGCCAACGTTCTGTGCTTTGGCGGCAGGGTTGTCGGCGCAGGACTTGCCTGCATGATGGTCGATGCCTTCTTGGAAACCGACTTTGAGGGCGGACGCCATCAAAGAAGGGTGGACAAAATTCTGGCTTTGGAAGAAAACTTTGGCAAATAACGCATTTTTCCCGTCTTTTTTGAGTAAATTGCCGATTTTCCCATTTCTGAAAAAAATGGTGAAAAAAATATTTTCTTCTGACCGCGTTTGTTGTAAAATAGAGATATAGGTTTGGCATTTGATTTTTGTTCAAGTGCCGGATGACCTATCCTCATCTTATTAAAACTGAAAGGATTCGATCATTATGACTCCTATGATTTTTGATCACCCACTCATCCAGCACAAGATTTCCCTGCTGAGAAACAAAAACACCGGTTCCAAGGAATTCCGCGAACTGGTCGGCGAGGTATCCATGCTGATGTGCTATGAAGCTACCCGCGACCTGCCGCTTAAAGAGGTTGAAATCGAAACTCCTGTTGCTCTGGCAAAGACCAAGGTCATTGCCGGCAGAAAACTGGCATTCGTTCCAATCCTGCGTGCCGGTATCGGTATGCTCGACGGCGTGCTGTCGATGGTTCCTGCTGCTAAGGTCGGTCACATCGGTCTGTACCGCGACCCACAGACCCTGCAGCCGGTCAAATACTACTGCAAACTTCCTTCCGACATCAACGAGCGCGAGGTCATCGTTCTCGACCCAATGCTGGCAACCGGCGGTTCTGCTGTCGCTGCCATCCAGATGCTCAAGGAAAGCGGCGCTGCCAATATCAAATTCATGTGCATCATCGCTGCACCGGAAGGTCTGAACGCACTGACCGAAGCACATCCTGACGTACAGGTTTACTGCGCTGCTCTGGATGAAAAGCTCAACGACGACAAGTACATCGTTCCTGGTCTGGGTGACTGCGGCGACCGTATCTTCGGCACCAAATAATTTTTGCAATTTATAAAAAGCAGCGGCTGCACTTTTGTGCAACCGCTGCTTTTTGTTATCAAACCCGCTACCGAATCACAACACCCAAAAATCCCGCCAGCATCATCGCCTGCTCCGGTGTGACGATGGCTCCCTTTAAATCTTGAGGTGCCAGACGGAACCCATCCAGCTCACAGCTGCGCAGGTCCATCCCATTCAAAGAGGTGTGCAGCAGCTGGGATTTGCGCAGGTCACAGTCGGAAAAGGCTGTTTCCTTCCATCTCCATTCGCTGCAATCGCTTTCCTGCAAGCTGCACCCGTCAAACAGCACCGCCTTCAACCGGCTCCCTCCCATGGCTGCATAGCGCAGATTGCACCCTAAGAAGGACACATCCCGAAGCAGAGAGTGAGCCATCCCGACACCCATCAGCTTGCACCCGCGCAGGGTCACCCGACAGGCGGCAAGGTCCTGCAAACGGCAGGCAGAAAAGCTGCAATTTTCCAGCAGCACATCGGTGAGGGAAAGATTATCCAGACAGCACTGCGAAAACTGGCAGCCGTGAAAGACACAGTTTTTAAACTCGATTCCACTGCCGTCAAACCCTTCCAGCAGCTGGTTTCGGTAGATGCCGCCGTGCAACTCCTCCTCGTCCTGCTGCTGCATCTGCACCAGGTCATACAGCAGATTTCCAGCTGTCAGCGGCTCGGTCAAATTGGTCGGCTGTATTTTCATCTTCATCTCTCCCCTCTTTTTCTTCATTATATTCCCTTTTGAGGAAAGATACAAGGCAAACAACTCAATGGGAAATCAACTGCTCCCGCCGCAGAATCGGCAGCAAGCGACTGCCTAAAAAGGCTGCTAAGACCATCAGCAGGGTATCCGCCGGCACAAAAATCAAAAAGGTCGAATAGAGGATTGCCCCTGCGCTCATTCCTTTTCCCAGCCAAAGGTTGGTAATCAGTGCAAAGTATCCGCACCCGACGGCAAAATCCACACCCGCCGCCGAAAAACAAGCCACCAGCATCGTCCGAAAGCTGCTGCTTTTTCGAACCTCGATGATTTTTCCGCACAGCCATGCTGCCGGAACAAATCCCAGCAGATAACCAAAGGTCGGCTGAAGCAGGTAGGACAAGCCCGCTCCCTTGGTAAAGACCGGCAGCCCGCACAATCCCAGCAGCAGATAAATCACAATGCTCATCGCACCTTGTCTCGATCCTAACAGAGCACCCGCTAAAATTGCGAAAAAAATCTGCAAGGAAAATGGAACCGGCGGCACCGGTATGGTGATAAAGGCTCCTACCGCTGTCAACGCGGCAAACAATGCCATCAAACTCAAATTGCGAACATTTACCTTCTTTTTCATCCTCTTCCTCCTAAAATGTATCTTTAGTTACAAAAGTATCAATAGTTACAAATTATATTGGACAACAGCAGATTTGTCAAGTATCTGCTGCAAAAATCTCCGGCATTTAGAAAATCCACCCAAAAAATCATAGCATCCGACGGATGGATGTGCTATAATGTGGAGGAAATGGTTGTGTGTACAAGAAAATGCTTTCCCCACATTTTGAAGATAGAAGCATTTGTACATCCACTACAAAACGGCAACCAACAGAATTTTTCTGTTTATGGCTATAAAATTTTAAGGGAGGATGTTAATATGAATCAAAAAAGATTGCAGCAGGTTTTGGAAAACATGAAAAAAGCGGGTCTGGAGCAGATCATCGTCACCGAAACCGAACCTGTCTACTATCTGACCGGAATCTGGGTCGCACCGCTGGAGAGAATGATGGCGGTGTACATCCACAGCAGCGGCAAGGTCACCTTCTTTGGAAACAAGCTGTTCGGCGTACAGCCACAGGAAGGGATGGAGCTGGTGGAACACACCGACAGCGACGATCCGGTCGCTCAGCTGGCACAGAGCGTGCAGCCCGGCAAACTGGGCATCGACGAAACCTGGCCCAGCCGCTTCCTGATTGGTCTGATGGCACACCGTCCCGACGTACAGCTGGTCATGGGTTCGCTGCCGGTCGAACAGGCTACCATGTACAAGGATGAAGAGGAGCGCGAGCTGATGCGCAACGCTTCCCGCATCAACGACGCCTGCATGGATATGGTCATCCACGCTGTACACGAAGGCGCAACCGAGCGCGAACTTTCCACCAAGGTAGAAAACTTCTTTAAGGAACACGGATGCAATTCTCTTGGATTTTCCATCGTAGGCATGGGCAAAAACGGAGCCGATCCGCACCACGATGCCGACTCCACCGTTTTGCAGCCGGGCGACAGCATCGTTCTGGACATCGGCGCTCCTTTTGGTCACTACTGGTGCGATATGACCCGCACCATCTTCTACCGCTCGGTCAGCGAAGAACAGCGCAAGGTCTATGAAACGGTCCGCCGTGCAAACGAAGCTGCCATCGCCATCATCAAACCGGGCGTTGCCTTCAAGGAATTTGACCTGGCAGCGCGCAAGGTCATCGAAGATGCCGGCTATGGAGAATACTTCACCCACCGTACCGGACACAGCATCGGCATGAAGGAGCACGAGCGTCCGCCAGTATCCTCTGAAAGCGAAACCATCGCCCGTCCCGGCATGGTCTTTTCCATCGAGCCCGGCATCTATCTGCCCGGAAACTTTGGCGTTCGCATTGAGGACCTGGTGCTGGTCACCGAGGACGGCTGCGAGGTGCTCAACCGCTACACCAAAGACTTGATCGTGGTGGAATAATCCCCCTCTTCTCCCATTTTTTAAACCAAAGCGAAGGACTTCCTGCAAAGTCCTTCGCTTTTTTGGTGGAAGAAAAGGGTAAATTTGGGTAAAACCCTTTTATTCATCCAGATTTTGTGGTATCCTAGTATCTATAAATCCCCGATTTTATCTATATAAATCCATGCTGTTTTGGCTTGTCCAAAGGCGGCGTTTTCATAAAAGGAGAGATTATACAAATGGATTACCAGCGTCTTGCACAACTGCTTTTTCCAGATATTACCACCACACCGGCAGACATCGAAGCGATGTACCCACCACGCAACCTGCCGGAAGGCGCAAAGGTCACCCGAATCGCACCCAGCCCAACCGGCTTTATGCATTTAGGCAACCTGTTCAGCGCCATCGTCAGTGAACGTCTGGCTCACCAGAGCGGCGGCGTTTTCTTCCTGCGCATCGAGGACACCGACCTCAAGCGTGCAGTAGAGGGCGGCGTGGAAACCATCATCCGCGTCTTCAACCACTACGGCTTAAACTTTGACGAGGGTGCCACCATCGAAGGCGACAACGGTGCCTACGGTCCTTACCGCCAGCGCCAGCGCGCCAAAATCTACCAAACCTTTGCCAAGGTGCTGGTGGAACAGGGAATGGCTTACCCATGCTTCTGCACCGAGGAAGAGCTGACCGCCATGCGCGAAAAGCAGCAGGAGATGAAAATCAACTTCGGCTACTACGGTCAGTGGGCAAAATGCCGCGACCTGACTCTGGAAGAGATCGAAGAAAACATCCAGGCAGGCAAGCCGTATGTCCTGCGCTTCAGAAGCCCGGGCGACCCGAACAAACGCTTTGTTCACCGCGATTTGGTCAAGGGTGACATCGAGCTGCCGGAAAACGATCAGGACATCGTGCTGCTCAAATCCGACGGCATCCCGACCTACCACTTTGCCCACATCATCGACGACCACTTCATGGGCACCACCCACGTTGTCCGCGGCGAAGAGTGGCTGGCTACTTTGAATATCCACCTCCAGCTGTTCCGCACGATGGGCTGGAAGGCTCCAAAATATGTCCACACTGCTCAGCTGATGAAGATGGACGGCGGCTCCAAAAGAAAGCTTTCCAAGAGAAAGGACCCGGAGCTGGCGCTCGACTTCTACAATGCAGAGGGCTATCCGGTGCCATCGGTGCTGGAGTACCTGATGACCCTGTTAAACTCCAACTTCGAGGACTGGCGTCTTGCTAACCCGACCGCTCCGATGGGCGATTTCCAGTTTACCACCAAAAAGATGGGCAACAGCGGCTCGCTGTTCGACATCGACAAGCTCAAGGACGTCAGCAAAAACACCATCTCGGTGATGAGCGCAGACCAGGTATATGATGAGGTCACCGCATGGGCAAAAGACTTTGACCCGCAGCTGTACACCCTGCTCACCGCAGACGAGCAGAAGGCAAAAGCCATTTTTGCCATCGGACGCGGCGGCGCCAAGCCAAGAAAGGACATCGCCATCTGGAGCGAGGTCAAGGATTATGTTGCCTTCTTCTATGAGGAGCTGTTCACCGCTGCCAGCGAGTACCCGGAAAATGTCAGCACCCAGGATGCACTGGACATCCTGACCCAGTACCGCTCCCTCTACTCCCCTGCGGACGATGGAGAAACCTGGTTCAACAAGGTGCGCGAGCTGGGCGAATCGCTGGGCTTCGCTGCTAAACCAAAGGATTACAAGAAGAACCCGGACCAGTACAAAGGTCACGTCGGCGATGTCAGCCAGGTCATCCGCCTTGCCATCACCGGACGCACCAACTCCCCAGACCTGTGCAGCGTGATGCAGATTTTGGGCGAGGAGGTCTGCCAGCAGCGCCTTGCACAGGCAATCGAACTGTTGAGCAACCGATAAATTTTTCCGCTATCAATTTTTGAAAGGACTGACTTTTCATGGCTGATGAAAAAATCCTGGATACCGAAAATGTATCGAATTTTATCCATGATATTATCGACAGCGACCTGGCAGAGGGTCGTGTAAAAGAAATCCACACCCGTTTTCCACCGGAACCAAACGGCTACCTGCACATCGGTTCGGCAAAAGCCATCTGGATCAACTCCGGTACTGCACAGAAATACCACGGTCTGTTTAATCTGCGCTTTGACGACACCAACCCGGTCCGCGAGGATGACGAGTATGTAAAATCCATCGAAGAGGACCTGCGCTGGCTGGGTGCAGAGCCGACCGGCGGCATCTACTACGGCTCGGACTACTTTGATCAATGTTATGAATTTGCCCTCAAGCTCATCCGTGAAGGCAAAGCTTACGTCGATGACCTGAGTGCCGACGAAATGCGCGAGTACCGCGGCACCCTGACCGAACCCGGCAAGGAAAGCCCGTACCGCAACCGCTCGGTGGAGGAAAACCTTGACCTGTTTGAGCGGATGAAGAACGGCGAGTTCCCGGACGGCAGCCACACCCTGCGCGCTAAAATCGACATGGCGTCCCCGAACATGAACCTGCGCGACCCGGCAATCTACCGCATCGTGCGCGCACATCATCACAGACAGGGCGACAAATGGTGCATCTATCCGCTGTACGACTATGCACATCCGATTCAGGACGCACTTGAAGGCATCACCCATTCGCTGTGCTCCATCGAATTTGAGAACCACCGCCCGCTGTACGACTGGGTCGTGGATAACATCGGCTTTGAGCACAAACCGCATCAGTACGAGTTTGCCCGCCTGAACGTCACCCACACTGTCATGAGCAAACGCTACCTGCGCGAGCTGGTGGAAACTAAAAAGGTAGACGGCTGGGATGACCCGAGAATGCCTACCATCTGTGGTCTGCGCCGCCGCGGCTACACCCCGACTGCTATCAACGAATTTGTTAAAAAAGCCGGCGTAGCCAAAGCATACAGCATCGTGGACATCGGTCTGCTGGAGCACTGCATCCGCGACGAGCTGAACACCACCGCACAGCGCCGCGTAGCTGTCCTGCACCCGATTAAAGTGGTCATCACCAACTACCCGGAAGACAAGGAAGAAACCTTCGAGCTGCCAAACATCCCGAAAAATGAGGAAGCCGGTGTCAGAGCGGTTCCGTTCACCCGCGAACTGTACATTGATGCCGACGACTTTGCCGAAGTACCGCCTCCGAAGTTCTTCCGCATGAAACCGGACGGCGAAGTTCGTCTGATGGGCGCTTACATTGTAAAATGCAATGAAATTATCAAGGACGAGCAGGGCAACATCGTCGAGCTGCATTGCACCGCTGACCTGGAAACCGGCAACGGCAACCCGGCTGACGGAAGAAAAATCAAAGGCACCATCCACTGGGTATCCGCAAAATATGCCATCGATGCCACCGTTCGTCTGTATGACTACCTGTTCACCTTGGAAAATGTCAACGACGTACCGGAAGGCACCAACTATCTGGACTACCTCAACCCGAACTCGCTGACCGAGCTGCACCACTGCAAGCTGGAGCCGGCTCTGGCAGAGGCAAAATCGGGCGACAAATTCCAGTTTGTCCGCACCGGCTACTTCTGCAAGGACAGCAAGGATGAAGGTGTCTTTAACCAGATTGTCGGACTTAAAGACAGCTGGGCAAAGGAAGCTAAAAAATAAGTCATTGCAAAAACTTTTTTCTATAACAAATAGGCGCAGACCGTTTGGTCTGCGCCTATTGCTTTTTCTCATCTTATTGCAGGATATACTTGTATGCACTTTCGTCGGGATGCTGGTAGTAATTTTCCTCCACCCACTCCAGCCGATAGCCACACCTTGTAAACAACCGCTGCATGGCATTGTTGGACGCTCTGGTTTCTCCGCAGAACTTTGTCATCCCAAGCTGCCTCATCTCCCGCTCTGCGTGACGCAGCAGCCGCTCTCCCAAGCCCTGCTTGCGGTACTTTGGATGGACTGCAAGGCTCATGATTTTGACATAATCCCGCTTTCCCTGCCAGTTGTAGAGAAACAGCCCAGCGACAATTTGCTCGCCGTCCAGCAGAGCATAGTAGATGGCACGCTCGTCTTTCAGCAAATTCTCCCAGTCTTCCTGCTGCCAAAAGTCGGTCGGAAAGCAAAGGCAGTCAAATGCCACGATTTCTTTCAGGGATTCCTTGCCCAGTTTGCAAATCTCTTCTATCCGTTTCCTCCTTTGGTGCTGCATCTTCTGTTACTCTGCCAAAATCTCCGCATAGACACCGCCGCAGGCTTTGAGCAGGTCGTCAGGCTTGGCTTCAATCTGAAAACCAATCTTTCCCCCGCTGACCACCATCGTTTCCTGCTGCTGTGCCGAGCAGTCAAAGACCGTCCGGTAGCTTTTCTTCATCCCGATGGGAGAGCAGCCGCCGCGGATGTATCCGGTGACCGCATTGATTTTGGCAACCGGAATCATCTCCAGCGATTTTTCTCCAAACACCTTGGCTGCCTTTTTTAAGTTTAGCTCGTGCTCCACCGGCAACACACAGACAAAATAGTTTCCGCTGTGTCCCTGGGTCACCAGCGTTTTGAACACCTTGGCAGGGTCCATCCCCACCTTGCGGGCAACGGCAGCGCCGTCGATCTGCCCATCGGAGGCATCATAGGTGTGCATCTGGTAGGAAATCTTTTCCTTTTCCAGAATCCGCATCGCATTTGTTTTTGGAGTGCCCAAGGCAATCCCTCCCGCATGATTGAATTCGTTCGTATATATGCAGCAAAAATAAAATTCCCGTCGACCAGCAGGCGCTGCCCGCTGAACACCCGCCACCTTTTAAAAAAGGTGGACGAAAATTTTTTATTCAAGGCAGCTTGCGGGTGCAAAATTTTCATTTCCCCTGCAAAGCTTCGTGCATAAAACGAGGTGCGATACCCCGTTATTCAGCGTAGATTTTAGAAATGTTGATCAGGGTTTCTACCATCTTGTCCATCGCTTCGACCGGAATATATTCAAAGCGACCGTGGAAGTTGTGACCGCCGGTGGACAGGTTCGGACAAGGCAGGCCCATGTAGGACAGTCTTGCGCCGTCTGTGCCGCCGCGAATCGGAACGGTCTGCGCCTCTACGCCGCACTGTGCAAATGCTTTCTTTGCGTTGTCAATCAGGTGCATATGCGGCTGTACCATCTCCTTCATATTGCGGTAGGAGTCGCTGATGGTCAGCACAAAGGTGCCTTCGCCGTATTTGTGGTTGAGGTAGTCTGCAATTTCCTGCATCACCTGTTTTTTCTGCTCATATTTTGCAGCGTCGTGGTCGCGGATGATATAATCCAGCTCCGCCTGCTCCACATGACCCTTCATCTCGCTCAGATGGAAGAAGCCCTCGTAGCCTTCGGTGTAGCGCGGATTCTGCTCGACCGGCAGCATCTGATGGAACTCCATCGCCAGCAGGGAGGCGTTGAGCATTGCGTTCTTTGCAGAACCCGGGTGGATGCTCAGACCGTTGACCTTCACGTTGGCAGAAGCGGCGTTGAAGTTTTCATATTCCAGCTCGCCCAGCTCGCCGCCGTCGACGGTGTAGGCAAACTGTGCGCCGAAGCCTTTGACGTCAAAGTAGTTGGCGCCGCGACCAATCTCCTCGTCCGGGGTAAAACCGATGCAGATTTTTCCATGCTCGATGGTCGGGTCGTTGAGCAGCTGTTCTGCCATCGTCATAATCTCCGCTACGCCGGCTTTGTCATCTGCACCCAGCAGGGTGGTGCCGTCGGTGACCATCAAGTGCTGACCGACATATTTTTTGATGGAAGGATACTCCTTCTCGGTCAGGTAAATCTGCTTTTCTTCGTTGAGCAGGATGTCGCCGCCGTTATACTCGACTACCTTTGCCCGGATGTTGTCACCGGAAGCATCCTCCGCGGTGTCCATGTGAGCGATAAAGCCGATGACCGGTTTGTCCTCCTTGCCCTTGGTGGCAGGAATGCTGCCGTAGACATAGCCCTTGTCATCCACAAAGGCGTCGGCAATGCCGATTTTCTTCATCTCCTCCACCAGGTCAGCAGCCAGCACCTTCTGGCTTGCGGTGGATGGAACGGTTTCGGATGTGTGGTCGGACTGGGTGCCAAAGCTGACATAGTGCAATAGTCTTTCGTATGCGCGCATGATGATCTTCCTCCTGATTCTATCTTGTAAGCAGAAATCCAAATTCCTGCTTTTCATTTGCATCTTTATTATACAACTGCCCCGGTGCTTTGTGCAAGCTGTTTGTATAGATTCCATAATCAAAATTCCCTTTTCTCCCCTGCAAAGGATACTGCTCCCTTTTCCTGTCCCATCAAAAGCGGCGGCAGA
>ULYF01022716.1_pt1 | contig 10413 bp, 8 predicted proteins | sample 1961941 | NCBI WGS metagenome assembly ULYF01 (sample SAMEA4835857, study PRJEB28245) | human gut metagenome | biome: gut microbiome; material: fecal sample | place: Denmark | collected 2008 | reverse complement strand
TCGACGGAATATTTCAAACGTAGAACCACAAAGATCTTCGCTCATCAAATAAGAAAAACGTTTCGGAAAATAACCATCTTCCACCATCACAGGTACCCCATCACATTTGCGTACACGAAGCACTCTTAAAATCGGTTCTTCCTCTGGGACATGAAGGTGATGGCTGATAGACGGCAAATTACTGACCCATCCTGCAGATATCAATTCTGAAGACGGTACCTTACCATCCTTAATACACATTTCTGTAAATCCTCTCATCTGCCCTTCGTTAAAATTATTTAATTTCCTGGCTGAAACGAAAGTTCCGATTCCCTGACGTTTTGTTACATAGCCTTCGTCTGCCAAGATCTCGAATGCTTTACGCACCGTGATACGGCTGACATTATATTCTCTGCTGATATCCTGCTCTGAGCCTAAACGGTCATCTTCTTTTAAAATGCCATCTCTAATCTGTGCTTTTACTGAATCCACAAGCTGCTGATACAATGGAGTAGAATATTCTTTATTAATAGCCATATCATTCCCTCATTTCTGTCCTTGTAACAAGAACATAGTTGTTATAATACATCTTATACTGATTTTAACATATTCATAAAAAAAGTACAACCTTTCATCTTTCTTATATAAAAAATTTATCATCAATGCACAATATCAGGCATTTTACTGTCCGCGGCCGCCGGAAAGAATTTCATAAATTCCGGGAACTGTATGTTTTAACAGCTCTCCCAGGACCTTGCTTATACCAAGGATCAGAAAAGGCATAGTCAGGAAAAATACTGCTGCAGCCCCCTGATTTCCTTTAAAAAGTACAGCTCCGGCTTTGTTAAAGAAACGGGCCCATGGAAAATGGATGGCATAAAGGAAAAAGCTGTTTTTTACTGTAGAAGTGGCTGGTCTGAAGGGTATTTCTTTTAAAATACTGTAGAAAATAAGCACTCCCAGTAAACGGGTCAGAACAGTATGGACCGGTGTAAAATGTAAAGTTGCTCCAGGTCTTCCAAGAAACCATAGGGTAAGCCAGCAAAGAATAAGAATGGCAAACCAGATTTTTTTCCCGGAAGATGTATTTTCTCCTTCCACCTTTTCAGAAAAAAGCACAGCATACCCGGCTGCACTGTAGTAGAACAGAGCATCCAGATTTAAGATGGGTAAACTTACATTTTTCCACAGAGCAGTTATAAGAAGGAGCAACCATAACAGACCGCTCCATTTCCGGCAGATGATCCAGTACAGAAAAGGCGCCAGAACCACTAAAAGCAGCAGCTGGAACAGATACCAGAACACGGGATTATATTTATAATATGCTACCGCCTGAAACAGTTCTTTTAAACCAAAAGCAACCGGCTCTTTTCCAATGATCTTTTTCACAAAAGAAAGCCTTGTGACTACAACGTAACCCAGATAATAAAGAATATTCCACAAAACATAAGGAAGAAGAAGGCTTTTGCACCGGCTCTTCCATTTGGAAACTGTTTTTGAAAACTGGAAATTTCTGTAAAAAAGATAGGCAGAGATCATGAAAAAGCCGGGAACTGCGATCTGTCCTAAGGTCTGAGCGAAAAAGAACTCCAGCCTGTAAACCAGGCTTTCCCTTCCTATTTCACCTAAAAACAGATCAACATTTTCTGAATGGACCCATACAACCATCAGGCTGAGGATAAAACTCATCCACCAGATATGTTCCCGAAACCATTTTTCCCTCATATCTTTTTTCCAACTTTCTGCCAAAAGGGGCCATGCAAAACAGCTTGTTTCCTGCTATTTTGTCACAGCCCCTGTAAACTTATATGTTATATAACTGGATCAGCGCTCCTGGTTAAGCATTATTTTCGCTGTTTTTAGCTGCCTGCTGCTCTTTATATCTTTCAAGAAGCTTGTTGATCCTCTTGGTAGGTGTCAGCAGATCGCTTAAGGATGCGTCATGGTTCAGGTTATCAATGATAAGGGCAATGTACTTGCTCATATCTACATCAATATAGTATGGTCTGCTTAACAGATCTGGTGTCTGGTATACCAGGTTGGTAGTAAGGATACGGTCAATGAGACCATCCTGATAATACTGGTCAAACTTTGCAAGTCCGCCGGTGAACAGACCGAAAGTAGCACAGATAAATACTTTTCTTGCTTTTCTGCGCTTTAATTCCTTTGCAACATCTAACATGCTCTCGCCGGAAGAGATCATATCATCAATGATCAGTACGTCTTTTCCTTCTACGCTGGAACCTAAGAACTCATGAGCAACGATCGGGTTTCTGCCGTTTACGATCTTGGTGTAATCACGGCGCTTATAGAACATACCCATATCCAGTCCCAGCATATTTGCGAAGTAGATGGCACGGCTGGTACCGCCTTCATCCGGGCTGATGACCATCATGTGGTCGCTGTCGATCTGCAGATCCGGCTCATTCTTTAACAGATGCTTTAAGAACTGATAGATCGGCTGTACAGTCTCAAATCCCTTTAACGGAATTGAATTCTGTACTCTTGGGTCATGTGCATCGAAAGTAATGATGTTTTCAACACCCATATTTACAAGTTCCTGAAGAGCCATTGCACAGTCTAAGGACTCTCTTCCGGAACGCTTATGCTGACGGCTTTCATACAGGAATGGCATGATAACGTTAATTCTGCGTGCCTTGCCTGCTGCTGCAGCGATAATTCTCTTCAGATCCTGGAAATGATCATCTGGAGACATATGATTTGTCATTCCAAACAGTGAATAGGTCAGACTGTAATTACATACATCTACCATAATATAGAGGTCATCACCTCTGACAGATTCTTCAATTGTTCCTTTTCCTTCACCGGAACCAAACCTTGGTGTGTTTGCTTCCAGAATATAGGAATCTCTCTGATATCCGGAAAATGCGATAGTTGACTTATGTTCGCTTTCTCTCTCTCTTCTCCACTCTACCAGATAATCGTCCACCTTTTTTCCAAGACCTGTGCAGCTCTTTAAAGGAATAAGGCCTAAAGGACCTACCGGAATTGTTTCAATGATTTTTTCCTCATATAACATGATATTTATCCTCCTGTTTTAACCGGCATTGCCTTGTTATCTCATACGAATGCCAGCATATATCTTTATACCATTTTTCGTTTGTATCCGTCAAGATATCTTAAGGGTTATCTTTTTAACAGACGGATATCCCTGCCGTAAAGAGGGATAATACGGTAACGCATGATACGGGAAGTCACACGGTCCGTATAGGAGTCACGCAGCTGGGTCAGGGAAAGATTGGTGGAAATGATAGTGGAACGGTTCATATTCATTCTCTCATTGATGCAGTAAAATAACTGGGAGGAAGTAAAACTGTTGTTTAATTCGGTTCCCAGATCATCAATGATCAGAAGGTCACAATCCAGGATATACCGGTAAGTGTCCTTCATCTCTTCTGCCTGATCATAATCAAATTTGTTTCTTGAAAACACTTCAAAGAGATCACTGGCAGAAAAATAGATCACGGAATGATAGGTATCCATCAGCTTTCTGGCAATGCAGTTGGTGAGAAATGTTTTTCCCACTCCTGTGCTTCCTGTAAAAAGCAGGTTGTCCTGGTGACTGTCAAAATTCTGTGCAAATTCCATACAGCTTTTTACCACCCGGCGCATATAATCTGCATTGGTCATACCAATCTCCGGAATGATCTGGCTGTTATCATAATACTGAAATGTAAGATGATCAAAATTTTCCTGTTCCAGCACACGTTCCAGATTAGACTGGGCATAAAGCAGTTTCATCTGGGCCCGCAAAAAGCAATGGCACTTGTGGCCATCCACCCAGCCGGTATCCCTGCAGTCTTTACAGCGGTAATGGAGTTCTAAATAATCATCCGAATAACCAGCTGCCTTGATAAGAAGGGCCTTCTGTTCCTTCAGATCTGCCAGCTTTTCCCGAAGTTCGTAGATTGCTTCCTGATTTCCCTCTAAAAGTTTTCTGGCACAGGCAACGGACCGCTCCGCGATCTCTGCCTCTAATTCCTTTACAGCCGGAACTTTTTGATAGATCTCTTTTTTCCGCGCTTCCTGACTGTGCTGGTTTTCCATCTGCTGTTTTCCATATTCTCTCATAATGGCGTCATACTGAGAATTGCTCAATGCCATAAGTCTGTCTCCTTATTATTCCGGACTGTCCATCCATTCTTTCACATTCTGAAGCATCAGGGCGTCATAATCTGTATCCCTCTGTTTAAAATTGTGAAACTGATTTTGGGAAGTTTTTCTGTTATTTTGTGCTGCTGCCCCGTTTCCATAACTCTGAAGCCGCTTAACAGCACCATTTTGGGCACGTTCCGCCCTGCGGGCATCCATTCCCTTTACATCTGCTAAGGTTTTCACGCCCGCTTTCTTCCAGTCTGTAAGAATGGAGTCTGCATACTGAAAACTTGGGGTATGGATCGCATTAATGGTACGACTGCATGCTTCTAAGACCAGTTCACGGTCAAAGCCATAATCCTTAAACCATTTTTCCATGATCTTCTGCTCTGGGACTGCCGGTTTGCGGCTGTTTAAACCAAAAGCTTTCATGACCGCAAAAGCGTCTTTTGTATACGCAGTACTGTATTCCTGGGCTTCTTCGGCTGTGCGTATTCCTTTTTCATGCCAGTTTAAGGCTACTGTTTCCAGATAGCGCATCGATGTATGGCCATTCTGGGCACAGTATTCTGCCAGATACTCTAACAAGCCGATATTCATACCGAGAGTGTCATAAAGATAGGCAAATACCTGACAATCCCTGGGCGTAAACGCTTTGTTTAAAAACTTCTGTGCAATGTATAAAAGCTGTGAAAATTCCTCATCCTTATTTAAACGGCTTACCTGTTCTGCAGAATAGGCAGGAGCTGAAACAGGTGCCTGGGATGCAGCTGTTTCCTTTGATGCCGCCGGGGGTACTTCTATATCTATAGACCAGCTAGTACGATTTTGTTCTGCTGATATACCTTCCAAGGTATTATCCTGTACATTTTCTAAGACCCCGGCCTTCTGCCAGTAATTAATGGCTCTTTTTACATCTGCTTCTGTATGGTTTAGGGCATCTGCGATCTGTTCTAACGTCAGATCTTCCTGGTTTTGATGGCGAAGAATGTAAAGATAAACTTTTACATACTCCCCGTTGGCAGCTGCCATATAATTATCAATAAATGCATCGGCTACAGGGGTCACACCTGTACTTAACCGGTCCTTAAAAATCCTGCTCATCCTTACCACTCCTCATTGTTTTCATCATAACACATCCACATAAAAAAGAAAACAGGTGCATTTTTACACATCCACAAATGTGGATATTGTGGATAATGTGGACAGCGGTTTCCGTTTTTCCTGCTGCCACACTGACATACACCTGTCTTCTCCGCATAAAACCTTATGTTTTTAAATCGTGCGACATTATATTATGTTAATCTGGAAATCCACATTTTTTCGTTCTGAAAAATGTTGAAAACGCTGTGGATATTGTGGACAAATCGAGAGTACATCACTCTCCAAGGAGCTTTTCTCCCACTCTTACGATATCTCCGGCCCCCATAGTTATCAACACATCACCCTGCATACAATGTTCAAGGATAAATGTCTCAATTTCATCAAAAGATGGGATATAGTGGGCTGGTGTTCCCAGTTTTTCGATCCTGGAAGCAATATCAGCAGAGCTTACACCTAAGGTATCTGTCTCTCTGGCTGCATAGATGTCTGCCAGGATCACTTCATCTGCTGCGGAAAGCGCCTGGGCAAATTCGTCTAAAAATGCCTTTGTACGGGTATAGGTATGTGGCTGGAATACACACCACAGTTTCTTGTGCGGATAATTTTTAGCCGCTGACAGTGTAGCCGCAATCTCCTGTGGATGGGGTGCGTAATCATCGATAATGGTCACGCCGCCGATCTCACCTTTTTTCTCAAATCTGCGGTCTGTTCCCTTAAAGTTTTTAAGACCGGACATAATAGCGTCAAAGCCAATGCCCAGTTCCATAGCTACTGCAATGGCTGCCAGGGAATTGTATACATTGTGCTCGCCTGTTACACCTAAGGTAATGCGGTTGACGATCTCACCCTGGACAACCAGGTCGTAGGAAGGTCTTGCAAATTCATCATAGGTGATATTCTGGGCTGTATACATGCTGGAAAGGTCTTTTCCGAAGGTTACGATACGGCATGGTAAGCCGGATGTGATTTCGTTTATGTTTTCGATACTGCTGTTGATGACTAAAAGTCCGCCTTTTGGAAGTTTTTCTGCAAATAAGCGGAAGGAATGACGGATGTCGTTAATGTCTTTGAAGAAGTCCAAGTGGTCTTCTTCAATGTTCAAGATCACTTCTATGGTTGGATAGAAGGATAAGAAGCTGTTGGTGTACTCGCAGGCTTCTGTTACAAACAGGTCCGGTCCGCCTACACGGATGTTGCCGCCGATGTCTTTTAAAATACCGCCTACGGAAATGGTAGGGTCTGTATCAGCTGCTAACAGGATGTCTGTGATCATGGATGTGGTAGTTGTCTTTCCATGGGTTCCGGAAACTGCAACAGACTCTTTGTAGTTGCGCATTAATTCGCCTAAGAGTTCTGCTCTGGTAAGCATTGGGATGTTCTTGTCTTTTGCTGCCTTGAATTCCGGATTGTCCGGGTGGATAGCTGCAGTATAGACTACAACCTGGATGCCTGGCTCGGCTTCAATGTTAGAGGCTTTCTGGCCGTAGTAAATTCTGGCGCCCTTTTCTTCCAGGTGACGGGTTAAAGGGGACTCTTTTGAGTCGGAACCGGTAATAGTGAAGCCTTCTTCTAAGAGGATCTCAGCAAGACCGCTCATACTGATACCGCCGATGCCGATGAAATGGATGTGGATCGGGGTGGTGAAATCTATTTGATACATGGTGTGTCCTTTCTACGCGCTCTACTGTCTGTTTCGCAGACGGGTTGTTCGTTAATGGGCTTGAAAAAAACAAATGCCGCTTTCGCGGCGCTTGTTTTTTTCGGCACCCATTACATTATAACCACATTTACCCTGAAATGCTACTGGATTTTCTGTCAAATGTACTGCCAGCTTTATGCTTTTTTCCTTTGTACCTGCATAAAAACTTGCTGTTTTCCAGATTTATGCTATATTAAATTTGAACGTTATTCTTAGGAAAATGTATCATGATCAGACCTTTTTATAAATTATATACTTTGCAGGAATTTGCCCGTGCAGACCTTTTATGGCTGTAACCAGATGCTTTTTACCTGTATCATGTATACAACTTTATTCTACTTGATTTTCTATGATCTTATGGTCTGGAACTGAGCTTTTTACTCTTAAGTTTCCGTTCATTGTATCCCCAAAACAAACTAAATAAAGGCTGAAAAACAGGGGGAGCTGTGAAACTGCAGATATGCAGATAGAACCAGTGCCGTTTTATCAGCGAAAAAGGAGAACACAATGAAAACAACAACTGCAAATCCCGTAACTTCTGAGATGTCCCGTTCACGGACCACTTTTATGGTGAAGTTAGCTCTTATGGTTGCCATTATCTTTGTCATGGCATTTTCACCTCTTGGTTATCTGCGTACCCCGGGACTTACCATTACCTTTTTAACTGTGCCTGTTGCTGTAGGCGCCATTATCCTTGGTCCAACAGCCGGCGCCATCTGCGGCGGCGCTTTTGGTCTGACCAGTGCCATTATGGCTCTTACCGGTGGTTCTGCTTTCAGCGCAGCTTTATTACAGATCAACCCATTTGGTCTTTTATTTACTTTATTAGTTCCCCGTATCCTGGAGGGATGGCTGTGCGGCCTGATCTTCGCTGCTCTTAAGAAAGTTTCCAAAAACGGAGCTTTCGTTATTGCAAGCCTTTCCTGCCCGCTGTTAAACACCCTGCTGTTTATGAGTTCCCTGGTACTGTTCTTCTTCCATACAGAATACATCCAGAACATTGCTTCCGGGCTTGGAACTTCCAATCCACTGTTCTTTGTTGTCCTGTTTGTAGGTATTCAGGGTGCTATTGAAGCTGTTGTATGCACCATTCTTGGAAGTGCTGTTTCCAGAGCACTGACAGCTGCTTTAAAGAAATAACTTAATTTAACATGAAAATACGATTTCCCGGGCAGTTTTGTCCGGGAAAAATATTATAAAGATGTATAAGGAGATTTGTTTATTATGAAATTATTTCCGCCTTTGAAAGAGATTTCTATTACCGAAATTGAAGGGCTCCGCATAGGAAATGCCCAGGACTTAAATGCCATGACTGGCGTTACCGTGCTTCGTTTTGATGAGGGAGCAAAGGCCGGCTGCGATATCAGCGGCGGTGGTCCGGCTTCCAGGGAAACACCTCTTACTTCTCCTGTTACTGCTGATAATCCCATTAATGCCATTGTATTATCCGGCGGCTCTGCTTTTGGACTGGCTGCCAGTGACGGTGTTATGCGTTATCTGGAGGAACATGGAATTGGCTATGATACCGGCTTTGCAAAAGTACCCTTAGTGTGCCAGTCCTGTATTTATGACCTGGGGATCGGCCGGGCAGATGTGCGGCCGGATGCTGCCATGGGATATGCGGCATGTGAAGATGCGGAAAAGAACCATCCGGAAAGTGGTATCACCGGCGCAGGAACAGGCGCCAGTGTTGGAAAGATCTGTGGACGGGAATATGCCACAAAAACAGGTCTTGGCATCTATGCTGTCAGTGCAGGAAGCCTGAAAGTTGCCGCTGTCGTTGTTTTAAATGCCCTGGGTGATATTTATGATCCATCTACCGGCGAAAAGATCGCAGGACCAAAACTTCCTGGTATGGACGGCTTTGCAGACTCCAGAGAAGCACTTTACAAACTGAGCCAGCAGACCGATCTGTTCCGTGCTAAAAATTCCAATACTACCATTGGTGCTATTATCACAAATGGTGATTTCTCCAAGGCTGAATTAAATAAGATCGCTTCCATGACCCGCAGCGCCTATTCACGCTGTATCAACCCGGTAGGAACCATGGCAGACGGCGACTCTATCTACGCTGCTTCCTGCGGCCCAAGAGTGACTGCAGATGTAAATATGACTGGAACTCTGGCTGCTGAAGTAATGGCAGAAGCGATCCAGATCGCTGTAAAAGCTGCGAAATAACCCTTCTAAAACACAAAAACCGCCAGTGGCGGTTTCAAACAAATCTCATATATTTTCCCCCGCCTGCAGATCACAGACGGGGGATATTTTTATACCTTAGTCATCCTCTTCCGGTGCTAATTCCGTTGTCTCATGCTCAGGAGGCATGATCTTAGAAAATACGATAAATCCGATGAAAGCTGCTACCAGGCCAGGAATGATCGGCTGGCTGAACTTAATGCCAAAGAGCACGCCTCCGGAAATATGCTCCAGATAAACAACAACGATTGTTCCTGCAAGCAGGGATGCAATGGTTCCTGCCTTGGAAGCTTTCTTCCAGTAATGTCCCATAACATATGGGAAGAAGGAACCGGCTGCACGTAAGGTAAAGCAGAACATCAGGATAGAAACAATGCTCTGGGTATTAAACAGTGCAATAAACATAGATGCAACGCCTACCAGACACATAACGATCTTTGTTACGTTCATAACAGACTGGCTGGAAGCATCCGGTTTTAATACTGCTTTGTAAATATCATTTGCGAAAATAGATCCGGCACCTAACAGGTCAGAGTCGGAACTGGACATGGTTGCGGAAATGATGCCTGCAAACAGCAGACCGCAGATCAGTGCCGGCATGGTGTTCATAGCCAGTACCGGAAGGGCGTAACGGGCGCCTACAGAAGCAAATTTATCTGCGCTGAACTTGCCCATGTTGATCAGTGCCAGTGTAATGATACCTAAAATAGTAGGAACAAATGCGTAAATAAAGTTTACAAGAGCTGCCAGCCATGCGCCGCCCTTTGCTGCTTTCTCATCTTTTGCAGCATAGAAACGGGATACTGCTTCCTGTCCAACAGAGAAGGTTGCTGTATACATAACAACCAGGGAAATAATGCCAAATACATCATAGCCCTTAAACATGCTCAATGTTCCCGGCTCAATGTTTGCAGTTACGCTGCTCCAGCCACCTGCGTAATTTAATGCGAAAGGAATTGCAATGATCATACCGATGACGATCAGGAATACCTGCACAAAGTCAGTCAGTGTAACACTCCACAAGCCGCCCATAATGGAATAAGCAGTAACTACCACTGCCACGATCACAACTGCCACCTGGTAATCAATATTTAACATGGTGGAAAGGATAACCGCTGAGGCAATAAACTGTCCTGCTGTCAGTCCTACCAAAGGAAGCAGCATGATGATCGCTGTGATCAGACCACATTCCTTGCCATAACGTCTGCGGAAATATTCCGGAACGGTCTTAACAGTAGCCGCACGGAATTTCGGTGCAATAAAACTTAAGATTACAAAGGCAATACCCATGGTGGTAATATACCAGGAAGCACTCAGTC
>ULYF01027216.1_pt1 | contig 10414 bp, 10 predicted proteins | sample 1961941 | NCBI WGS metagenome assembly ULYF01 (sample SAMEA4835857, study PRJEB28245) | human gut metagenome | biome: gut microbiome; material: fecal sample | place: Denmark | collected 2008 | reverse complement strand
TATTCCGCCGAGGGCCGGACCGAGAATGAAACCGATGCCGAAACAGGCTCCGAGTTTGCCGAAGGCGGCAGCGCGGTGCGCCTTATCAGTCACGTCGGAAATGTAGGCTTGAGCGACGGCGATGTTTCCGGCGAACATACCGCCCAAGATTCTTGAAAAAAGAATGACGGGAAGCGACTGTGAAAGCGCCGGCACGAGGAACATAATTCCCAAACCGAATATTCCGAGCAGCAGGACGGGCCTGCGTCCGTAACGATCGGAAAGGGCTCCCAAAGTAGGAGCAAAGCAAAACTGCATCAGTCCGTAGGCGATCAGCATTGCACCCAGCCACCATGCCTGCGCAGACTGCGAACCTGCTAAATCGCCGACTAATTGCGGCAGAACCGGGATGATCAAGCCGATGCCGAGGATGTCCAGAAGGACGCAAATCAGGATAAACGGCACTCCTGCCGCGGTGTTTTTCATGGGTAAGTAAGGTTTTTGATCGTTTCGTTACAGGTGGAAAAAATTACCACGTTTTCAAGATAGCTGAAAAAAATCGGTAAACTGAGGCCGTATTGGAAATTACTTCTTACAAATCTCATGAAAAGAACTATCCCTTTTTTAATCACGCTTATTAAACAAGGATCATTGGTCAAGCAGATCATTGCAGGGTTGATTTTGGGCATATTGGTTGCTCTGGCTTTCCCGGGGTTTGCGCAAGGCTGCGGGATGCTGGGCTCTTTCTTTGTCAGCGCATTGAAGGCCGTGGCTCCGGTCCTGGTTTTTGTTTTGGTCGCGGCTTCTATCGCGAATCAGGAGAGCACCACGAATACTGCCATGAAGGACGTTATTGTTCTTTATTTGGTCGGTACGTTCCTGGCAGCTCTAGTTGCTGTTTTCGCGAGCTTCCTGTTTCCGACGCAGATTGCGCTCATTGACACGAAAGATGCATTGTCTGCCCCCGGCGGCATCGGCGAAGTTGTGAAGAATTTGATCTTTAACATCGTTGATAATCCGGTCAAAGCAATCGCCAACGCGAACTACATCGGTATTTTGGCTTGGTCTATCAGCTTGGGCGTTGCCCTCCGCTATGCTTCCGACGAGACTAAACGCATTGTGACGGATCTTACTGCCAGCGTTGAATACGTCGTTCGCTTCGTCATTCGCCTTGCACCTATCGGTGTTTTCGGGTTGGTTGCCGAAGTCGTTGCCACAACCGGTTTGGCCGGCATGATGAGTTATGTCCGCCTTCTGGCCGTGCTGATCGGCTGCATGATTTTCATTGCTTTGATCGTCAATCCGCTTTTGGTCTTCCTCTACACCCACAAGAATCCCTATCCTTTGGTTTGGGCCTGCCTGAGAGAAAGCGGTGTAACAGCCTTCTTCACGCGTTCCTCTGCTGCGAACATTCCTGTAAACATGAACCTCTGCCGTAAGCTCGGTTTAGACGAAAAGCTCTATTCGCTGTCTATTCCCATCGGCGCCACCATCAACATGGGCGGAGCCGCAGTGACGATTACCGTTCTGACGCTGTCTGCTGCTTACACATTAGGTGTTCAGGTCGATGTTTTGACGGCACTGCTTCTTTCCGTTGTTGCAGCTGTTTGCGCCTGCGGTGCTTCCGGCGTTCCCGGCGGCTCGCTCCTGCTGATTCCGCTCGCCTGCGGACTGTTCGGTATTGACCAGAACGTCGCCATGCAGGTGGTTGCTGTCGGTTTTGTGATCGGTGTGCTGCAGGATTCTGCCGAGACAGCTTTGAACTCTTCGACGGACGTTGTCTTTACGGCTGCTGCTTCCGAGCATCATCGCCGCAAATCACAGAGCCACGCCTAGCGATCGGTTAAGTCGATAACAAAATACCTTCCGAGCGGGTTTTCCTTCGGAAGGTTTTTAATGCTGGAAATTCAAGCAGCGACGCGCTTCGATAAAGAAAGAAGCGAGTCTGTTACTGCCAGCCAAGGACTCGAGACATCCAACAGCTTGCGGTCGATTGCACGGAGCGCCGGCTCCGCCTGCTTAATCCAGGACAATGCTTCGTTGTAAGACACGGTAGAAAGAAATTCCAGAATCGCCGGCAAGAAGTGCGGAACGTCTTTTTCGGAAAAGTCCTGTCCATGTTCGTGGTAGAGATTTTCCAGAAGCCTCAGAGCTTCTGCCGATTCATGATTTTGCTGCGTCAGATCAAGCGTCTTGTAATCTTCCTCAAAAGAAGCCAAATAAACGTTCTGAAGGGCAGATATCGGAGCTGCCGACAAAGCCACAGTGAATGTTTTCAGGTTTTCCTTCGTGTGAGGGTCCAGATGGCACGAGTTTTGCAAAATATGATCAATTTTGCTCAGCTCGTTTAATGTTTGATGCCTCGGGTAGACCAATAATCTCGCAAGCGCTCTAAGTTCTGTTGTCATCTGAAAACTCGATAGTAGAAAAACACCCTGTGTTATATGCGAACATAATAAAACAAAATATTGGGAAAACCATTAAGCAAGAACCATTATTGCCCGTTTTGACAAAACTTCTGGAAAATTTATACCTCTCGGAGCCTCAACGGATGTGATAACCTCGCGCCATGCCGAAGGAAACAAAAGTTATTCAAAAATGCCGAGAGACGCTGAGGGCGGTTTTCGGCCATGAAGATTATCGCGAAGGTCAGGAGGCGATTATCGAGGCGCTTCTGGAAGGAAGGGATGTGCTGGCCCTTCTGCCCACAGGAGCGGGGAAGAGTTTGTGTTTTCAGCTGCCGGCATTGGTTAAGGACGGCATGGCCGTCGTCTTTGAGCCGCTGATCTCTCTTATGAAAGACCAAGTGGATGCGCTGAAAAAGAAAAACGTTGCGGCCGCTTATCTTAGCTCGAACATGGAATGGGATGAAATTTCTTCCACAGTAGAGCTCATACGAGACGAGAAGATCAAGATTCTTTATGTCTCTCCCGAGCGTCTTTCTAATCCTTTTTTTTGCCGACTTCTGGAGGACAGCCGCGTTTCTTTGTTTGCGTATGACGAGGCGCACTGCGTTTCGAGCTGGGGACACGACTTCAGGCCTGAGTATCGCCTCTTGAGCGCTTTAAAAGAACGTTTTCCTTCGATCCCGAGAATTGCTCTTACGGCAACCGCAGATGCCATTAGTTCACGAGATATCTGTGAAAAACTTTTGGTTGAACCTTATGTGCATGCTGCCAGCCTTGAGAGAAAAAATCTCCGAATTACTGTTGTCCGCAGAAAGCGGGGCAATGAACAGCTTCTGGCCTTTATCAAAGAAAAGCATGCCGGAGAAAGCGGCATCGTTTACACGAGCTCTCGAGCTAAAGCGGAAACGGTATGTGCCTTTCTCGCAGCGGAAGGAATTAATTGCCTTTGTTATCATGCCGGGCTGAGCCGAGAGCAAAGGGAGCTGAGCCAGACCCGTTTCCTGCATGAAAAGGACGCCGTGATTGTGGCGACAATTGCCTTCGGCATGGGAATTGACAAGGCGGATGTTCGTTTCGTTGCACATACCTCTCTGCCTAAAAGCATTGAGAACTACGTCCAGGAAATCGGAAGAGCCGGACGAGACGGTCAAAAGGCGGAAGCATGGCTTTGTTTTAGCGGAGGCGATGCATTCTTTCAGAAGAAACGCATTGCGGAAAGTGAAGCCGAGGACTGGTATAAGAACCTCTCCGAAGTGAAGCAGGACGTAATGCAGGGCTACGCTGAAAGCACGGAATGCCGCAGAAACCTTCTTCTGGCTTACTTCGGAGAAAAATCGAAAGAGAAGTGCGGTCAGTGCGACAATTGTCGCGTCACCGAGAAAAGCTGGGATGCCTCGACTGCCGTAAAAAAGTTCCTCTCTACGGTATGGCGGTCGTACGAGAAATCGAAGCTCTATTTGAATGCTGCTCAGGTGATTGAAATCCTGCAAGGCATCGAAACGCCGTTCAACCGACAGCATGATTTCCAAGAACTCAGTACGTGGAAAATCGGGGTCGAGTTTTCTGAGAGCCAGCTGCGTGCGGTTTACCGCTATCTGCTTTTGAAAGAAGCTTTGGGGGTGGAATTTACTTCCGACAACGGGCTTTTCTTAACCGATAAAAGCCGCCGCTTCCTGAGCTCGTCTGAACCTGTTTTTCTCTCCGCGCACGGATCGGGACAGAGAAAAAGCCGAAACTTTTGATTTCGGCTTGCGCATGCAACAGTTTTGTCCATTCAAACAATCTTATTTTGCTTCTTCTGTTTTATCAACGACAGGTGTCGATCCCGGCTGCTTTCCCGTTTTCGGTGTTCCGGTTGTTCCGGAACGCGGTTTCTGTTTACGGGAAGCCAAGATTTTATCGAAGAGCCAGTTCGGGATAAGACGAAGGATCTTAGACAGAACGCCCATTTCCCAAGGAATCGTGGCGTATTTCTTGCCCGCCATAATCACTTTGACGGCTTCTTTTGCAAAGGCTTCCGGTTCCATGATGAACGGCATCTTGTACGGATTATGGGCAGTCAACGGCGTTCGAACGAATCCTGGAGAGATCGTCACGACTTTGATGTCGTATTTCTGCATTTCTACGCGAAGGCTTTCGCAGTATGTAATCGCTGCGGATTTGCTGGCGCAGTAAGCTTCACTGCCCGGGAGCCCGCGAATGCCGGCGACGCTTGCAATCCCGACCAGAGTTCCGCGCCTGCGTTTGATCATCGGATCGATAAATGCATGGAAAGTAGATGCCATTGCAAAGACATTGGTATCGAAAACTTTGTCAAAGACGTCCAGGTCTTCGCGATACTGCGTTTTTACGCCGACAGAAATACCTGCGCAGGCAATGGCGATATCGACGCTGCCGCAGGCCGCATCGAATTTACGGGCTTCTTCGATTAAACGATCGCGATCCGTTACGTCGCAGACAATCGCCGTATGGAGTTCAGGATTAGGAAGTTCTGCGATCAGTTCTTTGAGCTTGTCTTCACGTCTGGCAACAAGACCAAGCGTCGCGCCGTTCGCGGCAAATTCTTTTGCCAAGGCTTGTCCGATGCCGCTTGATGCTCCGGTCAGGAAAATGTTCATTTGCTACTCCGCGGCCGGGCATTCCGTGCCCGGCGAATAGATATTCTTAATGGAGATAATCATACACAGCTTATCGCGGGCGGCGAATGCCGCGGCTCCAAGAAGCTGCAGAAAAAGAAAAAGGAGGCGAACCTCCTTTGAACCGAAGCCGCTTATTTCTTGGCGGCTCGTTCTTTTTCGATAAGGTAGTTCATGACCTGAATCGCACCTTCCCGAGTACCGACCATGTGCGGGGCAGTGATGTACTTACCGTTGACCGCATTTGCGGGCGTACCGTCGATCTCATAGGCCTGCCAAGTCTTGAAAGCGCGATCATTCTTGACTTTGGTGGAGAAAGAATTGGCGTTTTTGAGGAATTCTTCCTTATTCAAGCCGTTCTGTGCAAAAAAATCCGCAATGCTGTTGAGATCGGGGAATTCTTTTCTTTCCTTGATGACGGCGTTAAAAAGCATCTCGTGGTAGGGATGCAGCTTATGCATGGCTTCTAAGGCGTAATAAGTCTTTGTGAAATGGAAGCTCTTCGGGGTCCATGCGACAGGAATTTGACGGAAAACGACATTGTCCGGAAGTTTTTCACTCCAGGGCAGGACATCTTTCTCATAGGTGTAGCAGTGAGGGCAGGTATAGGCGAAGAAAGTTAAGACTTCGATCTTCTTGGGGTCCTGCGTTTGCACCGGAGTTTTCAAAACGGTGTAGTCCTGTCCTGCGACCGGATTTTCGGCAGAAGCGTATCCGACGATCGGAAGTAAAAGACAAGTGGACAATAAAATTCTTCGAAGCATAAGTTTTGACCTACTAATACGAAAGAACCGGAGGGAGACTCTCCCTTCGGTCTGGTGAATAAAAAGTTATTTGATGCGTCCGACAGTCGCCGTGATGGAGTTAGCCTGAAGCTTGGACTTGACATCGTTGGCTTCTTGGGCCGTGCCGTACGGTCCGAGACGAACGCGATAAAGTGTTTTTGGCCCGTCGGTTCTGGGAATTACCCGAGCCTCGAAACCTAAGAATCCGAGCTCAGCTCTCCGAGCTTCGGCGTCAACCTGAGTGCTGAAGGCTCCGGCCTGTACCACAAAGCGTGAGCCCTGTTCAATCTGAAGTTTGGTTTCTTCGGCGGCCTGCTCGCTTGTCGGCGGTTCGACCGTTACGACTCGGCTCTTCGGAGCGTTCTCGGGGGCGCCGCCGCTGGCAGAAAGCGGTTTATTCGGATCGGGAATAGTGCCGCCGGCGATGGGATTGATTTTTTCGCTGGCTTGGTTAACTTTATTTACGAATGGGATCGGAGCCTTAGTGATGTACAGCGCTGCAGCTGCGCAGCAGCCGACACCGATGACTCCTCCTACGAGGAATCCGTAAAACCAGGTTCCAAATCCGCCGCCGGAATTTCTTGCCATGGAGCTTAAACCTTATTTAGTTGAGTCAGCCGGCTGATCGGCACGAGACAATCTTTCGGGGGCAGAGATGCCCAAGATTTCCAGTCCGTTGCGCAGAACTTGTCGAGTGGCGACCAAAAGGGCCAAGCGGGCGTTGCGCAGTTTCTCATCGTCCACCAACACTCTTTCGGCATTGTAGAAAGAATGGAAATCCGCAGCCAGTTCCTTCAGGTATGTGACCAGAGCCAAAGGAGAAAGGTCATCAGCACCGTTTGCCAAAGCCGTCGGGAAATCAGAAAGCTTGCTCATCAGTCTGAGTTCAGTCGGAGCGGTCAAAGAAGACAGGTCTTCAGAGGCCATTTCTTCAACGGAAGGAACCGATACGCCTTTTTCCTGCGCCTGTGCAAAGACAGAGCAGATTCTTGCATGTGCGTACTGCAGATAATAGACCGGATTTTCGTCGGACTGGCTAAGCGCTAAATCGACATCAAAAACAAACTCCGCGTCCGCTCTGCGGTTAACCATGAAAAGACGCGCAGCATCCTTTCCGACCCAATTGACCAAGTCGGAAAGTGTGACGTACGTGCCGCTGCGTTTGCTCATCTTAACCGGCTGTCCGTCTTTAACTACCTGAAGCATCTTGTGCAGCATGTATTCCGGGAAAGTTTTCGGGATATTGAAACCGAACTCTCCCGATGCCGCCTGGATACCCGCGCGAACGCGGGCGACTGTTCCGTGGTGATCGGAGCCCTGAATATTTAAAGCTCGGTTAAAGCCGCGCTCAAACTTAGCTAAGTGATAAGCAACATCAGGCACGAAGTAGGTGTAAGAACCATCGGCCTTACGCATGACACGGTCTTTATCGTCACCGTAATCCGTACTCTTAAACCATAAAGCGCCGTCTTTTTCGTATGTTTTACCTGCGTTTTGAATCGCCTGAACTGCTTTGGCAACTCTGCCGTCAGAGTAAAGAGAGCTTTCCAGATAATAGTTGTCGAACGCTACGCCGAGCGCTGTCAGATCCTTGTGCTGTTCTTCTCTGAGATAAGCCACGGCATAAGCGCGGATGTTTTCGAGGTCATCCGGGTTGCCGTTGCTTTCTACTATCTTTCCGTCAAAAGTATGGATCGGTTTCTTAGCGAGAAAATCCTGTGCGATGTCGAGGACATAAGCGCCCTTGTAACCGTCTTCAGGAAATTCGAACGGCTTATTCTGGAGTTCGTAGCATCGCGCCTGAACACTGATGGCCAGATTATGAATCTGGTTGCCGGCGTCGTTGTAATAAAACTCTCGGGTGACAGCCCAGCCTTGGCTTTTGAGCAGGCGCGACAGAACGTCACCCAGCGCACCCTGTCTTGCATGACCCAAATGAAGCGGTCCGGTCGGGTTGGCTGAAACATATTCCAGAAGAATGGATTCTCCTGTGTGCGCATCGGAGCAGCCGTAGGCCGGCCCTTCTTTCAAAATTTCTCGAACAACATCCTGCTTAAGAGAAGGTGCAAGTTTGAGATTGATAAATCCGGGACCGGCAATCTCGATAGCAGAAAACATCTCAGAGTCAGCGGTTTCCTTTCGAAGCTGTTCGACCAGTTTTTCCGCTATGACCCTCGGAGGCTGCTTCATGGCTTTTGCACATTGGAGCGCCACTGTACAGGCAATGTCACCGTGGCTCTGCTGCTTGGGCCGCTCAAGAACAATTTTGGTGTTCTCCGGAGCACCGACGGCGGCCAGAGCATTCTTGAAAAGCTCGGTGATTTTAGTTTTCTGTGAGGCAAGCATAAAAGACCTATTTCCTAATCAACATCAGGATTATTCCGCTGTTTGTCTCTTGTCAAAGTGCAGAGAGGCAAAGGCAGAGTGGTTATGAATCGATTCAAAGTTTTCTGCTTCGACCGTGAAGGCAAGAATCGCCGGTTCGTCCTGACATCTGATGGCAACATCACGAACGAGGTCTTCGACAAACTTCGGATTTTCATAAGCATGTTCCGTGACGTACTTTTCGTCGGAACGCTTCAGCAGACCCCAAACCTGGCAGGAGGCACAGCTTTCGATCATTTCAATCTGCTTTTCAATGGGGAAGTTTGTTTCAACTTCCGCAATGATTGAAACGTGGGAGCGCTGATTATGCGCACCGTATTTGCTGATTTCCTTGCTGCAGGGACAAAGGCTGGTGACCGGAGCTGTGACTTCCTGGGTGACGGTGATCTTTCCGTTCACGCATTCGGCGGTCAGAACCACGTCGTAGTCCATCGTGCTTTGGAGGTGCGAGACGGGAGCGGATTTTTCCATAAAGAAGGGGAAGGCCAAGCGGATATAGCCGCCGTCGGATTTCAGGGAAGCAAGCATTTCCTGCATGACTTCAACCATCATCTGAGGAGCGAAAGGCTTATTGATGCCGCCGAGCAGTGTCCAGAATCTGGACATATGCGTACCCTTCTTGTCTGCCGGCAGGGAGACATACATTTCGACATCGGCCACGGTGTGCTGTGCGCCGCTCTGGCTTTTTACCAGAATAGGGGTTCGGATCCCTTTGACGCCGACGCGACGAATAGGAATATTTCTTCTGTCTGCCGAAGACTGGACATCGGGAAGAACCATTAATTTGTTATCTGTCATTGAAATCCTCTGTAAAACCGAATAGTTCGGCCACAATACATAGTCTGTGGAGTATACCTCTAAATATAGCGGCTGCTTTTAATTAAAGGGCCTGTCAAACCGAGAAACACCTAGTCTTCAAAGGGTTTTCGTTAACGGATATCAGAACGTTGACGGTGTTTTTCCAACAGAAAAAGAAGAGGAGAGTAAGAAATGGGTTCCACAAATTTTTACAACGTCTTTCAGTTTTGATGAGTTTTGCTTTGTAGCAAATCTAATTAGTAATATATTAGGGTCGTGGAGCGAGAATCCATAAAGCCTCTAAGAGGTTGCCGCTAAGTTAATAAGAAGGGGAGTGTTCGTGCGTTATCCTATTTCCAAACTCATTTGGGCCGGTCTAATCATTGCGCTCATATTTTTGGGCGCCATGCTTATTCTTCCGGTAGTAGGTGCGGTACTAATTGGTGTGTTTGCACTTTCCTGTCTCATCTGGCTCAGCAGTAAGATCTTCGGCTTTTTCCAAGGCGGAAGGACTTATACCGAGGACAATCCCGGCGACTATTACGATGCGTCGGCAAGAACTTCGATTGTTCCTAAAAAGTGGAATAAGACTCAGGCCGTTGACGCTGAAGTCATCGAAATAGAAGAAATAAAAAAAGAGAAATAATCTAAATGTCAGGCATACAACAACCGACAAAAACTCCGATTTCCGAGTCAAAGATTGCCGTATTTTGGCGTACTGCACTATATCTTTTCTCTGCAGGGATGATGGGAAAGGCAGCGGCCGGCTTTTCGGACGGGCTTGCCGCCGAAGCCATCGGAGACCTCGGCTTATCTCTTGTCTTTATCGGCATGTGCTTTAGAAGTACGGAACTGGCGATACTGGCATACATTTCGGATCCTGCAAAGAGAGAGGCAGCCATTGAAAAGCTGAGACAGAAAGAACGCGCGAAACGCCCGTGGATCAGCCATTTGATGAATGCCGGCTGGGTATGTTTGCTTGCCGGCGTTGCAGGTCAATTGTCAAATATCTTTTAATCATGTAGAATGCGCATTTCCTCCGGAGGGGTGCCCGAGTGGCTAAAGGGGGCAGACTGTAAATCTGTTGGCTTACGCCTACGATGGTTCGAATCCATCCCCCTCCACCAGAGGTTCTGACGTAAGTCGGAAGACGATTGCCCAAGTTGGTGAAATCTGTCAAAACTTGTAAAAATTTTTGCCGTAGACTTGACAAACTAAAATAAACTTGTCAAAATCTGCGTTCTCCGAGAGTGGAGGGGTGCCCGAGTGGCTAAAGGGGGCAGACTGTAAATCTGTTGGCTTACGCCTACGATGGTTCGAATCCATCCCCCTCCACCATAAGATTTCCAACAAAAGCGTTCGGCTCGAACGCTTTCTGTTTGAGCGGGTGTAGCTCAATGGTAGAGCAGAAGCCTTCCAAGCT
>ULYF01030855.1_pt1 | contig 10432 bp, 7 predicted proteins | sample 1961941 | NCBI WGS metagenome assembly ULYF01 (sample SAMEA4835857, study PRJEB28245) | human gut metagenome | biome: gut microbiome; material: fecal sample | place: Denmark | collected 2008 | reverse complement strand
GATTCACTGGTTTCATAGCGTTCTCCGTAATTGATCGTTATATTTAAAAAAATCAGATAATTAGTTTGCAGAGCCGTTTAAGTAGGTCTCGTATGCTTCCTGGTTGATTTCCAGAGCACGCTCGATGCCTCTTGCCTTCAGCTCGTTGATAAACTCATCATACTCAGCCTCGAAATCATTTACGCCCAGAATCCAGGACTGGAATTTCTCCTCTACGTACGGCTGAATGTTTGCCATCAGGTTCTTGTACTCGGTATCAACTTCTGCGCTGTATTTCAGCTCTAGCTCACCATCTGCATACGGAGGCATGTCTTTGCCAAACCATTCCGGATGGGAGTTGTACAGTTCGCTTGCCTCTTTACCAATCTCAGTCATGGTAGCCTTCTCATACTCGCCGTCCTGGCACATACCGATACGGTACTGAGCACCGATAGAACGCAGGTATCCCAGAGGAGTCAGTTCGGACTTCAGAACTTTTTCTGTAAACTGCTTGGTTCCGTCTGCATTCTTGGTGTAGGTGTCGCCTTCGATACCCCAGTTGATTAACTCATCGCCTTCCTCAGAGAAGAAGTAATCCATGAATTTGATAACAGTTACCGGATCCTTACACTGAGAAGAAATTCCCCAGCCTGCGCCCGGATAACGGCTTACTCTCTCTTTTACTACTCCGTGCTGGTCTGCAGGCGGTGCAATCGGAACCATCTTGAATCCAGGAATTGCCTCTGCCAGAGAGGTGTTGTAGTTGCCTGCACTTACCCAGTCATGAGTACATCCGCCCAGGTTTCCGCTCAGAAGAGTATCTCGGCTGGATGCGCCTCTGGTGAAGATCTCCGGGTCAATAATGCCTTCTTTATACCACTGAATCATACCTCTTACGCCGTCCTTGAAGTTCTCTTCCAGCGGCTCGAAGGTAATCTTTCCATCTCTCGGATAGAAGGTGGTACTGGTATCCCACAGATACAGATACTCTTCCGGCATTTTCCATCCTGCACGGTCAAACAGCGGAATCTCATCCTTTACGCCGTTTCCGTTGGGGTCGTCATTACGGAATGCGTACAGTACGTCATGAAGCTCGTCTACAGTAGTCGGTACTTCCAGGCCCAGGTTGTTCAGCCAGTCTTCACGAATCCACCAGTACTCAGCAGACAGAAGCTCCTGGTTCTTCGGCAGATAATAAATATTGCCGTCCAGAGAGGTTGCGGACTGACGATATCTGTCATCCTCTTCCATAACCTTCTTAATATTCGGTGCATGCTCTTCAATCAGATCATTTAACGGAATCAGACCGCCGTCTCTTCCCAGCTTTTCCAGCTCAGATGCGTCTACATATCCGATAATATCAGCCAGCTGACCGGAACTGAGCATCAGGTTAAATGCCTCTTCCTCGTTGGAGTTTGTCTTGGAAATGGTTCCTTTTAAGCTGACATTGGTTCTCTTTGCAGCTTCCTGCCATACCTGCCAGGTGGAATCAAACGGCATATTGTTGAAGTTCAGGAAAATTGTAAATTCCTTCGGTTCAGCGCAAACCAGACTTCCCTCCAGTTTTTCTGTCTCAGCTCCTGCTGCCTGTGTTGCTGCCGGCTGTCCGTTTCCTGCCGGAGCCTCTTCCTTCTTGCCGCCGCATCCGGTTACCAGAGATGCTGTTGATGCAGCTGCCAGTGCCAGTGCAATTACCTGCTGTTTTCTCATAACCCTTCTCCTTTTTTAAATATAATGTTTTTTACGATTCAGACCGTTTTTCCATAAACCGGACAAACCGGCCGGGAAAACCTTCTGAACAGATTCATAAATTTAACCCTTAACACCGCCTACGGTAAGACCGGTCTTAAAGTATTTCTGAACAAACGGGAACACTACCAGCATCGGAATGATAGCGATGATAATGACCGCATAAATAATGGTTGTCGGTGAGCTTAATGACTCTGCAGTAACCAGGGCTGCATCGGCTGCATTTGCAACACGGTCTACGATCATTTTCTTTAACATAACCTGCAGCGGAGCCTTGGAGTCATCGTTTAACAGCTGCATTGCCCAGAAGTAGCTGTTCCATCTGTTTACTGCGTAGAACAGGCCCACAGTAGCCAGAGCCGGTTTTGACAGCGGCAGGAAAATCTTGTAGAAGATGGTAAAGTGGTTGGCTCCGTCAATGAAAGCCGCCTCCTCCAGTTCATAAGGTACCTGCTCAAAGAAGCTCTTCATAATAACCATATTGTAGGTATTAATTGCAAAGCCCAGAATAATTGCAGTTCTGGTATTTAACAGACCGAAATCTCTGAAGTTCAAATAGGTAGGAATAATACCTGCATTGAACCACATGGTGAAAATTGCAACCAGTGTAAAGAATTTCCGGAATGCCAGACGTTTCTTAGACAGAGCATATGCCATGGATGTGGTAAACGCCATGTTTACTGCTACACCGGCAATGGTATAGAACAGGGTATTGCCGTAAGCAGTCCAGATTCCTGGTTTTGCAATAGCCTGACGGTAGCTGTCCAGAGTGAAATTCTTAATGGAAAACATAACAGAGCCGTTTTCCACGTACAGCGGTTTGCTTAATGATGCGATCAGCGCGTAATAAATCGGGTACAGAACAACCATTGAGATGATAATTCCCATGATTACCATGAAAACGTTGAAAACCTTCTCACCGGTTCCAATGACCTGACCCTGATGTTTCTTCTTTTTCATGCCGTCCTCCTTACCAAAGTGCATTGTCTGTAATCTTCCGGCTTACCCAGTTGGATAAGGAAACCAGAATCAGAGCCACCAGTGCTTCGAACAGACCTACAGCTGTCGCCAAACCGTAGTTACCGTTTTCAAATCCAAGGCGGTAAGAGTAGGTTGCAATAACGTCTGCAGTTGCATAAGTAGAAGGCTGATAAAGAAGCAGGATTGCCTCGTATCCAACCTTTACCATCTTACCAATGTTTAATACGAACATGGTAACAATGGTCGGCATGATTGCCGGGAATGTGATATTTTTGATTTTCTGCCATTTTCCTGCTCCATCCACGGTAGCTGCCTCATAAAGCTGAGGATCAATACCCATGATAGCAGCGATGAAAACAAGTGCATTAAATCCGGCATTCTGCCAAAGTGTCATTCCTGTATAGATGCCTCTGAAATACTGCGGCTGTACCATGAAGTAGGTCGGCTCAAAGCCCAGCTTGGAAAGAATCATATTGATAATACCGGTACTGGGAGACAGGAAGTTTACAACCATACCACATACAACTACAACAGATACAAAGTGCGGAAGCAGAGTTGCTGTCTGTGTCAGCTTGCTGACGAATTTGTTCTTCATCTCTGTAACACAAATTGCCAGGAGAATCGGAACCGGGAAACAAACTGCAATCTGCCAGAAAGAAATCATCAATGTATTTTTAAATACACGGATAAAATCTCTTCCAGTTAAAAAATCAACAAAATTCTTTAACCCCACAAATTCACTTCCCTCAAAGCCGCGGAAGATGTTATAATCGTAGAATGCGATCCGCAGACCGGACATCGGCCGGTAAGCAAAGGCCAGGAACCATAACAGGCCCGGGAGAAGAAGCAGATACAGCTGATAATTTTTTGCAATACTTTTAAGCCCCACCTTCAGCTGTGTCCCCAGTGCTGTTTTTTCTTTTGACTGCTTTTGCATCAGGAAACCCCCTTAATTTTTTTGGCGTGCACGCTTTTGTAGATACAGTTTACCCCGAACCCCCTATATAAGTAAATCATCGTTTTTCAAAAGGCATTCTTTTTCCCCTATAAAAGCATCACCATTTTTCAACTGCATCACCAAAGGGAATGATTCTATTGATTTACGGCATTTTTTATACTATATTAAGAGAAATAATTTAATTTTTATTGATTTTTTCCAAAGAAAAGAAAGAGAGGTCCCTATGAATCCAACAAACTATTTGATTATTATTTGCGATCAGCTGTCTGCTACCGCTTTGAGTGCCTATGGAAATACCTATTCCCGCACACCTAATTTAGATCGGCTGGCAGAGCGTTCTGCAATTTATGAATACGCATATACTCCCTGCCCACTATGTCAGCCAGCCAGAGCCTCCTTCTGGACATCCCGCTATCCTCACGAAACCATGGTGCTCACCAATCTTCCCAAGCAGCGCCTGCCTTTCTATCAGGGCGATGACCAGACACAGATACCGGAAACCTTCCCATCTGTTTCCGATACGATTCCAGCTATGGGAGAGCTTTTTTCTGACGCCGGTTATCGGTGTGTTCACTTCGGAAAAACTCATGACTATGGTGCATTAAAAGGATTCGAGGTAATTCCTTCTAATGAAATTCCAAAAGAACGTACCAATCCTGCTATCAAGTTTGATTATGAAACCTTCCTTGATATTGATACAACAGAGAAAACGGTCAGCTGGCTGAAAAAAGAAGGTGCCCAAACCACACAGCCCTTCCTCGCTGTAGCAGATCTCCAGAATCCACATAATATCTGTGCCTATATTGGAGAAAAGCAGCATGGAGCGGATCCGGAAAACTTCCCGCTGGACAGAGAGCTGCCTCCGCTTCCGGAAAACTTTGAGTTTGATGATATCAAAAACCGTCCGGAATTTATCCAGTATCTCTGCTGCGCTCACCGCAGACTTCGTCATGCCAGCCACTGGGATGAAACCGATTACCGGTATTATCTCTATGCCTACTATTACTATCTGGAAATGGTAGATCAGCAGATTGGAGAAATCTTAAATGCACTGGAGGAAAGCAACAAGGCAGACAATACTGCTATCCTCTTCTTTGCTGACCACGGGGAAGGAATGGCATCCCATCGAATGGTTACCAAATACGGTGTATTCTATGAGGAAAGCAACCGGGTTCCCTTCTTTGCCTGCGGCCCCCGTATTGCCGGAGGAAGAAGAATCAACGGCGTATTCTCTCTCCTGGATCTTCTTCCCACCATGTTAGACCATGCTGGCATTTTAAAAGATTCCTTTGCCGGAAAGAGCCAGCTATCCTCCCTGTCCGGAGCCTGTGACCGTACAGACAATGCCTATGTGGCATCTGAGTGGCACGACGAATTCCGGGATTATACTGTGCCTGGACGTATGATTTGTGATGAGCACTACAAATACACCTGCTACCTGGAGCCGGACAGTGAAGAGTTGTTTGATTTAAACAACGATCGTCTGGAAAAACGAAATCTAGCCCGCCTTCCTGAATATGCACAGATTCTGGAACAGTATCGTGAAAAGCTGAAAAAGCATGTAGAGGAAACAGGGGATGATTTCTTCCGCCTTGCCTGCTCCGATGCGTCTGCTTACAGAAAGCATCCTCTGGGATTTGGTCATCACGAAGGACTCAGCGCTGTTGAGGTGTATTCCCAGAGCCTGAAAAAATCATAACTACAACGTAACTATTCAGGACGGCGGGAGAATCTCTGATGCTTCTTGTTCGGCTTTGCCGGACAAGAAGATTCCCCGTCCTGAACAGTTACAGTACAACTTAGAAAAAGGACCGAATTTATTATGAGACCCCATGGAACCCGGAAAAAATGCCAAGGAGCTTATAAAATTTCACTGTATCGCCTGTTTTTTGCCCTTGCACTAACCATTGCCCTGATACTTTGCACCCTGACCGGCTGGTTTTTAAACCGCCAGTCCAGATCAGACTACTACCATTATCTGGAACAGTCCGCTGTCTCACAGAAAAACATTTCCTCTCTTTCTGTGAATGTAATTGTCAATGCCATTGGAGCCTGCACCAAAGGCACAGAAATTACCCGCTGGGTAGATTCCTCTACTCTGCCGGAATTTTATTTTAATGCCATTGCAGCCTCAAGGAAAATACAGGCGGCTACTACAGATATTCTTCAGGTAGAATACCAGGTGGCAGTTACCCCTCTCAATCCCAGAGCCTATCACGGTGTTATTACCAATATGGTTCTTACCGGAAACCGCTCCCTTTCTATCGAGAACTACTGTGCAGAGCATGGCATTTCCAGTGAAAGCTATTTACAGATCGTTGAGCACTTTCAGGAAGATGAGACTCCTGTTGTTCTTCCCCGCTATAACTCTGAATCCGGGAAGCTGAAAGATATTCAGTATATTGTAAAAAATATAGGTAAGATTCACCCCTATTTGTTTTTTATAACCATTCCCATTGATTCTCTGATTCAGGATTCCCTGGCAGACAGTTTCTTCCTATACAATGGGAGCGGAATTTTTGCCCTTTCTCAGCAAGATGAAAGACAGCAGGAAAAAGCCCAGAAGCTATATCATCAGCTGATGATGAACGAAAGTCATACGGACTTTTCCCAGCTTCAGATCCTTCAGGGACAGCACCTGATGGTAACAGAAATTCCCTATGTGGGATGGCACCTTGTCCGGCTTTACCCACCTCTGCCTCTTCATGTACAGGGACTCTTGTTTTTCCTGGTTGTTGTCTGCGTCTGTGTGGCTCTGGCGCTGACCCTCAGCTACTATCTTGTGGAAAAGCTGTATCACCCTGTTAAGGAGCTGTTAGAGGCCTCTGTTCTTCCCGTAAAAGGCGGAAAACAGCTGGACGAATTCCAGATCATCCGTACCAATATGGAAAAAATCACAGAGCTTGGAACACGTCTTCATGAAACCATGGCTGAAAATGACTCCCTGATGTCTATCCAGTCCTACAAGGAACTGCTGTTTTCCGGAAATGTCAGCGGCGAAGTCCTGAGCCAGTTTAAAAATCCTGATGCCGATTACTGTGTGGCAATTGGAGAAACCCTGTGCCAGGAAGACGATCGGGCCTACCAGACCATTTCTCTTCAAAAGGCGGCAGCCTATGACTCAGCTGCCCACAATCCGGATTTGTTCTACATTAATCTGGACTACAACCGCTATGCATTGATTTTAAAAACCAGTTCCCTGAACCTGGCTGGCGAAATTCTTCGAGATATGATCCATAAAATGGAAGCCAACAATGCTCTTTTAGATTCGGATCACAGAATTGTGCTTTCCGATATCCATAAAGGACTGGAACAGCTGCATGTCTGCTACCAAGAGGCTCTGCGGATTCTGGATTACCGCTTCCTCCATGCAAAATCACGGCTGATTACTTACCAGGAAATTTCCTCCATTGATGCTGTAACCTATTCCTATCCTCTTCAGATGGAAAATCGTCTCATCCACTGTGCTCTGGAGGGAAAGCGGGAGACCATCGAAATCTTTGAATCCATTATCCGGGAAAATATCCGGGATAAGGATCTTTCCAAAGAAACGCTTCAGAATCTGATTTACGCATTCATCGGAACAATTTCTAGAATCTTCCAGGAAATGAAAACAACTCCTCAGGATTTTCTTGGAAAAGATATTGATTACCGGTACCTTTACAATCACTGGAATGATTCCGCGGTCTTTATTGAGATTAAAGATATCCTGGAATCCATTATCCAGACAGTATGCAAACAGGAAAACAGCCGGGATCGAGAGCTTCTTGATAAAATGCTGGGTTATATTTATGAAAACTATTCCGACGACATTATGTTAAATGATCTGGCCGATTACCTGAACATTTCACCCAAATACTGTGGAATTCTGTTTAAGCAGCTAAGCGATAACAATTTCAAGGATTTCCTGAACCGTTACCGAATTGACCGCTCCAAGGAAATTCTGGAACAGGATCCCTCGATAAAAATTGTTGATTTAAGCGCAATGGTAGGTTTTAATTCCTCCAACAGCTTTATCCGTGTATTTAACAAATATGTGGGCATCACGCCAAAGGCTTATCAGGATCGGATGCGGGAATCCCATTGATTTATTTTGAGTAACTATTCAGGACGGCGGGAGAATTGGAAGAAAAATCCGTGTCAAGCTTGCTTGTAAGCGGGGCTTTCTTCCAGTTCTCACATCGGAGGAATCTCCGATGTTTCTTGTCCGGCTTTGCCGGACAAGAAGATGCCCCGTCTTGAACAGTTACTATTTTAAACAAAAGAGATTTTGCTTCAAAAATGGCATTTGCCTCTTTGAAACAAAATCTCTTTTTCATTTTCAGAACTCTCTTTTATTCAGGAAACCTTATTTTTCAACAGAAATTACCGTTCCGGTAAAGGCCTCTGTCTCATCCAGCTCCCCTGTATAGGTAACCGTCACCTGATCTCCGTCCTTTACAGAAGAAAAACCCTTCGGCTCCTTTCCCTGATCAAAGGAAAGCACATACTCGCGGCCTTCTTTATCTGTAATAACAAACATAAAGCTCTTAATGTCACTGATGATTCCTGTAATCACAGATTCCTTTTCTGACTGAGCCTGATCTGGCTCTCCGGTCTCTGTCTCACCTGCGGTTTCCGCTCCTGATACTTCTGTCCCTGCTGTCGCAGCCGGAGTTGTCTCATTCTTTCCCTGAGCAGTACAGCCAGCTGTCATCATCAATACAGCAATCACCGCAATGACCAGATTTTTCTTTTTCATAGAATTGTCCTCCTCATATGGAAGCTTCCTTTTTGCAAAGCTCCTCTTTTTCTTTAGGATTTTCCCTTTTCATAATATTAGACGAGGACAACCTTTAAAAAGTTTCAATGCATTTTATTTTATCAGCCTATTGGTTCAAAATCTGCTGCTCCATGTTTACAAAGAGGACAGATATAATCATCTGGAAGTGTATCTCCCTCATAAATATATCCGCAGATCTTGCAGACAAAGCCCTTCTTTCCCTCTGTCTCCGGCTTCGGCTTCACATTCTTCTGATAATAGGTGTAGGTCATGGTATCCCGATCACTCATAACGCGGGCCTCTGTTACCGTACAGATAAACATGCCATGGGTATCCAAATCCACATACTGCTCTACCTTCAGGGACATAAATGCATTGATGTATTTAGGCAGAAATACCAGTCCATTGTCAGAACGACAGGTCTTCCAGCCTGCAAACTTGTCTGCCTGACGTCCGCTCTGGAATCCAAAGTTCTGGAATACCCAGAATGGCGCATCTACAGACAGGCAGTTTACATTTAAAATTCCTGTTTTCTTAATAATATGGTGAGAATAGTTTGCTTTATTGATGTTGACTGCTACCCTGAAGGGCTGATCTGTCAGCTGAGTTACCGTATTGACAATCAGTCCATTATCTCTGGTTCCGTCATTGGAGGTTACCACATACAGACCATATCCAATCTTAAACAGCGCAGTCATGTCATTCTTATTAGCCTTCTCTGCAGACTGGGCAATATACTCCCGGCTCAGTTCCTCTGCCATAGCCTCTAACTGCTGCAGATTCTCTTCACTGAGAGAAGACATAATCTTAACTGTTGTATTCAGCCAGGTAATATTCTTACTCTTCTCAAACATGCCGCTCATAACCTTAGCAGCCAAAGGTGCCCAGGAACCATTCTCAATCAGTCCGATGGTACGCTTCTGGTATCCTCGCTCCGTTAAATGCTCAATAAATGTGCGCATAAAGGGGAACACATCTGCATTGTAGGTTGTAGTTGCCAGAACCAGCTTTCCATAGCGGAATGCATCCTCTACAGCCTTTGACATCTCTGTGCGGGCCAGATCACATACAACCACCTGGGGACAGCCTTTCTCCCTCAGCTTGCCAGCCAGCAGCTCTACTGCCTTTTTCGTATTTCCATAAATAGAAGTATAGGCAATCATCACGCCCTCAGACTCTGCTGCATAGGAGGACCAGATTTGATATTTTTTAATATAATGTCCCAGATTTTCTTTTAATACCGGGCCATGAAGCGGACAAATGGTCTGAATATCCAGCGAAGCGGCCGCCTTCAGAAGATTCTGAACCTGAACTCCGTATTTTCCCACAATTCCGATATAGTAGCGTCTGGCCTCATCATCCCAGTCCTCTTCTACATCCATGGCTCCAAACTTACCAAAACCGTCTGCAGAAAATAACACCTTATCCCGACTGTCATAGGTAACCATAACCTCCGGCCAGTGTACCATGGGCGCAAATACAAAGGTCAGTACGTGATTTCCCAAATCCAGGGTATCTCCGTTTTTCACCTCCAGCATTCTTCCCTCCAGGTTCAGAGAACGGAAGAAGTTGGAAATCATAGCAAAGGTCTTGGCATTTGCCACAATCACAGCCTCCGGATAAACCTTGAGAAAATTCTCAATATTGGCAGAATGATCCGGTTCCATATGCTGTACGATCAGATAATCCGGTTTTCTTCCATTCAGGGCCTTCTGTACATTATCCAGCCACTCATGGGTAAAGTTCTGATCCACCGTATCCATAACTGCTATTTTCTCATCCCGGATCACATATGAATTGTAGCACATCCCATTGGGAACCGGATACTGTCCCTCAAACAAATCAACCTGATGATCATTGACGCCTGCATAAATAATATCATCTGTAATATACACAGGTTTTGCCCTCCTTTATTCTATGCATTTTTTGCTTATCTCCAGTATACCCTCTCTGCCTCTGCTGCACAAGCCTTTTTCGCTTATAATAAGGAAATTCTTGTCACC
>ULYF01024646.1_pt1 | contig 10436 bp, 8 predicted proteins | sample 1961941 | NCBI WGS metagenome assembly ULYF01 (sample SAMEA4835857, study PRJEB28245) | human gut metagenome | biome: gut microbiome; material: fecal sample | place: Denmark | collected 2008 | reverse complement strand
AGACCGACAGGCTCCCTGCCGGTAAGAGGCCGTGCAAGCCGCTGCGCGAGAAGGAACGCGAGATACGCCGCGACCTTGAGGACGGGATAGACCCCATCGGCAAGAAGATGACGGTCAGCCAGCTCTACGCGAAGTTCACGAGATGCCGCCTCGACGTGCGTGAGGGGACGGAGAGGTCGAGGGCGCAGCTCAAGCGACTCCTCTTCGAGGATGCGATAGGCTCGCGGGAGATAGGCGGCGTGAAGCCGTCCGATGCGAAGGAATGGGCGCAGCGCATGAAGTCCAAGGGCTTCGCCTACTCCACCATCTCCAACCACAAGCGGTCGCTCAAGGCGGCGTTCTACTTGGCGATAGCCGATGACTGCATACGCAAGAACCCGTTCGATTTCAAGCTCGCGACCGTCATCAAGAGGGACGTGACGGAGAGGGAGCCGCTGAGTCGGGAACAGGTGGACGCGCTGCTCGGTTTCATGCGGTCGGATGCCGTCTACCACAGGTACATCGACGAGGTGGTCATCCTCCTCGGGACGGGGCTGCGCATATCGGAGATGTGCGGGCTGACCGAGACGGACATCGACCTGACGAACAGGGTGATTTTCGTGGACCACCAGCTCGCCCGCGCAGTCGGCGGGGGATACCGGGTCGATGAGCCTAAGACGGAGAGCGGCAAGCGCTACATCTACATGACCGACGAGGTGATGACCGCGTTCGAGCATGTCATGGCATCGAGGCCGATAGCAAAGCCCTTGAGAGTCGATGGACTTAGCAGTTTCATATTCCTCAACAGGAACGGGCTGCCGAGGACGGGTGCGGACTATGACCGCGTGTTCAGGGGAATCAGAGCCAAGTATGGGAAGAAGGGCGGAATCATCGCTCTGCCAAGCGACTTGACACCGCATAGCCTGCGCCATACGTTCTGCACGGACATGGCGAAAAAGGGAATGAACCCCAAAGCACTCCAATACATCATGGGACACAAGGACATAAAGATGACGCTCGGTTACTACTCCCACATGGACGGGGAATCCGCTGCGGAGGAGATGCAGAGGCTTGCAGCGTAGCAATTTGCGTTTTACTACTCGTTTTACTACCGCCGGGTATCAAGAAACGCCAAGATGCGAGAAGATTCGGGAACTATGCCTGATATGAAAAGAGCCGGGAACGCCCATAAAATAGGGCTTTACCGGCATTTGAGAGCTTTTGAGAACTTGTCCGAAAATGTACGAATGATTTTTGGCAGCAATGTGTGCATTTTGCTGGCAGTAGTCGGCGGCCTGCTCTCTGTATGGCTGGGTGAGCTGACCCACATCAACTACGCCATCCTGGGACTGGTGTTGGGCGTGATCTTCACCCAGCTGGGTGTGGTGCCCAAGAACCTCCTCCAGAAAGCCCAAGCCAGCGGTTTTATCAACATGGTGGTGTTCGCTGCCATCATTCCCGCCCTGGCCAACATCTCCATATCCGACCTCATCGACCTGATCCTCCCGCTGGTGGTTGTGTTCGCGGTGTCGGTACTTTCCATCTTTGTTATGATGAAAGTCCTGCCGGTGTGGAAGATTCTGGGGGATAAGTCCATGGCCTTCGGCGTAGGCTTCTGCCAGATGCTGGGGTTCCCCTCCACTTACCTAATCTCTGTGGAGGTATGCAATGCTGTGGCGGAGGATGAGGATGAAAAGGCCTTTCTGATGAGCCGGGTCATGCCTCGCCTGGTAGTGGGCGGTATGGCCGCAATGGTCTCTATTTTGGTGGCCGGTGTGATGGCCGGTATGCTGTAAATTGCAGCCGATCAGATCCTAAAAACTCGGATTCCCTTTAAGATGTTTTCGGGTGAGGACATGGCGGATCACTTCTAAACTCGAAAAGCGACTCATTCCCGCTTGATTGAAGTCCTCAAAATTCGTGACACCTCCCTGAAATTTGTTATAGCAATATAAGCGTCAAACAGGAAACCGCCAAGCATCAAAAGAGGCTTGACGGTTTCTTGTTTGCTGCTCACTCTAAAGGGCCGGAAAGCCAAAAACTTCTAAAGCCCCGCCCGGCAGAGCCGAAAAGCAAATCACAGCAGAAATCTTTTAAGAGAATAAACAGAAGATCTGCCAGCGTGCCGGTCAGGAGACGTTCCAATCGGCTCTTGCGAAATGCAGTCTGTTTTATGGGGGAGATGGCACCTTTTCGACGCCATGCATTTACATAAAGGAACAGGAAAGATTGCTTCATGCAAGCTTTAGCGCAACTACTTAAAAAAACGAAGAAGATGTCTTTGAGCCAATTCGCCGTAGTTCTCCCCCAGCTATGCACTACGGGTCAGCTTTGGTTTATTCATTGTCAGTCAAAACAAGATATCCACCATCATGCGGTTTATCAATAGAATATTCACTGTGGAGAAAGGGAATGGATCACAGCCCGTTCCCTTTCCTCACATAACGATATCGTCAAATATTAGTTTACGATTGCAGGAATCCAATCATTTGTTGCCAAAGAGCTGCCCAAAACCGAGTTCCGCTCTGTAGCGGATAAAGTTAGCGTACCATCGTCTGCAACATATACATTTGCGCCATAACGGAAATGAACTCCCATCATACCAGCCATTCCTCCAACACTGACCATGTGAATCTGCTGAAGTGCTTCTCCAATGGTCCATGTTTCCGTATTCAACTGGTACAGGTATGCATAATCCGCAAATGTCACACCCTCGCTTGGCGACCAAAGCCCTATCATATAAATATCATTTGTCCCATCCTCAGTAATCAAGCCAAAACCTTGAAAGTCCTTATCAGATTCAAAACTTCCAACTTCGGAGAACCGGGCGTTTTCAATGCCATTTGATGCCAATGCACGATAGACATGGTACACAGTATTCTCGCCATCTAAATGGGCAACTATCATCACGTAATACTCAATGCCGTTTTTATCCTCATAAGAAGTAATCCCCAAAGCACCAGCCTTATGGCTTACAGCTAAGTCAAATGTCTCAACTCTTCTTAGTTCTTTTACGGCCAATGAACGCAAATCATATAAAGCTATATGCGCGGAAGCATCTTGTTCAGAGGGAACCAACAGATAATCTCCCATTACTTGAACGCCACCAGGATGTCTCCAATTCTGAAGGTATGTTTTGAACCCCCACTTGTCACTGCCCGTTTTGGGGCCGGCGACAATATGCGCATAGGGCGCAGTTCCTACACTATGCGTCAGAATAGAATATCGAGTATGATCGCAACTATCATACTGCGCATATCCCTGGATATGATTTACGGTAGGGTCATAGCTGCCGGGGAAACCTTCCAAATTGCTTTGAACGCCGTCAATCGGAAGCGCAGCAAATTTATTTTTAACATCGACAACTTTATTCGCACTATCCGCAGCAGCTTCTACCACGTGAATGGCTTCCAGAGAAATCTCATTAACCTCGTTGCCGCCTCTCAAAAACGATGCATAAACTGTTCTTCCCTCTGTCGTACTTCCAATTGCCAATACAGTGTCGGGGCCGTCACTATCTCTTGTATGCTGGCCAGAGCGTTGACCAAACCACCAATTATTTCTAAACAAGGTGCTCCCCTGAGCAATAACAACATCAGGAAATGTAACACTTAGACCCTGCGGATCATCGGCAGTATCCACAACCAAATTCAAATCACCGACAAAGGCAAAATTCAAATCATCAGCAGTCTGGTCAAATGTTGTTCTATCTCCGTTCACAGAAGGATCATTATATCCTGAGATCTTTGAATTGAACCATGATGCAACGCTTTCAGAGGCACTGCGCCCAACGCTGAATGTAAATTCCCCATTTTCAAGTGTATGCACCTGTCCAACATAGTTGCGACCATCAGGATCTTGCCCGTTTGTAATACTGAGATCCTTTATTACGAATGTTCCACTTACGATGCCAAGTCCGTCAGCTGCTGATATTGTAACGGCATTTGACCGGTAAGCCATATAAGTGGAGGTTCCTTCTGCCCCCGCAGTACTCATTAACATCACAACAGCGATAGCCAAGCAGAAAAGCCTTTTCAAAATTTTCTTCATCTCAAACACCGTCGCTCTTCAAATTGTATGAATTTGGCAATGCTCAAATAAGGAGATGTCTCAGTACTTGCGCAGATCTGTATTATTTCTGTGTGTTTTTTACCTTTGCCTTGTGATTTTTCCAGGCAAACAGCAAAATAGAACCTACAGCAATCAAGATAAAGGCACAGCTGATAGGACGGGTAAAGAAAATGTCCAGACTCCCGTCAGACAGCACCAGTGCCCGGCGGAAGTTTTTCTCAGCCAAAGGCCCCAGCACAATGCCGAGCAGAATGGGAACCAACTGAAAATCCATCCGGCGCAGGAAATACGCTACAATGCCGAAGATCAGGATGATGTAGATATCATACATCCGGTTATTGGTGGAATACGCACCCGCAATGCAAAAGGTCAATACAATAGCCGCCAAAATCTCGTAGGGAATACGGGTGATATGCGCGTAAAAACGGGTAAAGCCACTGCCCAGAATATACATAAACACATTGACCACGATCAGGCCCAGCATAATGGCATATAGAATATTGCCCTGCTCTTCGAACAGCGTGGGGCCGGGGATCATGCCGTGGATCATGAATGCACCCATCAAGATAGCGGTGGCGCCGTCCCCTGGGACCCCCAGCGTCAGCATGGGGATCATCGTTGCGCCGCAGGCGCCATTGTTGGCGGACTCGGAGGCGGCCACACCCTCGATCTCGCCGTGGCCAAAAGTCTCGGGATGGCTGGAGGACTGCTTCACCTGGTTATAAGAGATGAACGCCGCCAAACCACCGCCAGTTCCAGGGGTTGCGCCGATAATGACACCGATCAGGGAGCCAATGCCGATTGGTTTGCGGCATCGCCGATACTCGTCCTTCGTGATTTTATCTCTGGTGATGGCTGAAGAACTGATAGTCTTGTGGTCGGTCCTTGGATCATACTGGGACTTCATCATAATCTCAGAGATAGCAAACAGTCCAATGAGGGCGATGATCAGGTCGATACCACTCATGAGCCGATTGCTTCCAAAGGTAAAGCGGGCGGTGCCGCTGATATTGTCCATGCCGATGGTAGCCATGAACAAGCCGATGCAAGCGCCGATCAGTCCCTTGAAAATACTGTTGTTAGAGACGCCCGCAATCACGGATAGTCCAAAAACTGCCAAAGTAAAATATTCGGCAGGGCCAAACAGCAGTGTGATTTTTGCGATCTGGGGAGCCAGAAACAGTAGGGCAAATGCGCTTATAAGGCCACCGATGGTTGATGCGTACAGTGCCATTTGCAGTGCCTTGAACGCTTGTCCTCTTTGGGTCATGGGATAACCGTCAAACAGCGTTGCCGCATTGGCCGAGGTACCCGGGGTGTTGATGAGAATCGCAGTGATGGAACCGCCGTAGGTACCGCCGCAGTAGATGGCCAGCAGCATTAAAATAGCCATCGTGGGATCCATGCCATAGGTCAAGGGTATACAAAGGATGAGACCTAAATCGGAGGTCAGTCCGGGGATAGCACCCACAATAATGCCGATTGCCAGCCCCACCGGAATAATCAAAAAGTTCTGCCACTGCAGCAGAACTTGCAGTCCGCCTAAAAATTGTTCCATAAGTATTCTCCTTTTCGATCAGGGCAGGGAAATATGAAGAAGCACCTTGAATACGTAGTACACGATGCCCACCATCCCCAGAGGAATCGCATAGTAGTACCACTTTCTGGCTTTATAGAACATCATGACCGCCAGTACCAGCAGGATTGTGGAGACAATATAGCCCAGATGTCCAATCAGGAAACAGTAGGCGATCAAAAGCAATGCGAACACTACGGAACGCATTTCTTTTTTAAAGGCATTGGAGCGAAAACTCTCTTTCGTCACATACAACTCCTGCTTCTCCCGGACGAAGATCCCCTCCAGCAGCAGACCGACAGAGCAGAGGAACATACCACCAATGGCGATACGGGGGAAGGTCTGTGCGTTGATTGGCGTTTTCTCCAGCGTCTGGACCTGTACGGGAATCAGGAACCACAGCACTGCGCTCAGAACCACAAAAATAGCGCCCGATATTATTTCTCTGTTATATCTGATTTTCATAATTCAATACCTCTTTTTAAAATGGGTGCCCCATATCTCGGCGATATGGGGCACCGCAGAGTGTCACTGCACCAGAGGAATATACTCGGTCATCGCCTCGGTCTGAGCTTCTACCATATCAACGATCTCGCTCTCAGTGGCCTCCCAGGCTTCCATGCCCATGCCTTTCATAAATTCCTGGAACTCGGGATCAGCATAAACCTCCGCAATGAAGTTGGTCAAAACTTCCTTCTTGCTGTCATCCACAGAGGAGCGGACCGCAAAGTAGTCCATACCGGTGAAGTCCACGTCGACTCCCTGATCCCTAAAGGAACTGATGTGGCCAATGCCTTCCACGTCCAGCCCCTCGGGAATGAAGGTTCCCAGGCAGTTCAATTCGCCGTTGATCACATAATCGCGGTAAGTCGGGGGAGAACCGATAGCCACGTCAACATGGCCGCCCACCAACGCATTGATGGCCTCCTGGCCGCCGTCGTAGGGAACAGGCTCAGCGGGGATGTCCAATAACTTGAACAGGACGGAAATCATAGTATAGCTGTCGTTGCCAGGGCCGCCTGTGGTAGCGTACTTGATTGTGTTCCCCTCTGCGGCATAGGCTTTCAGCTCGTCGATATTGGTGATGCCGCTCTTAGAGTTAGTCAGAACAACGAACTCCGTGATACGCATACCAATCAGAGGCGTAATATCATCCAGTGTGTAGTTGACATTAATGAAGCTGGGAGTCAGTGAGAACAAGGGGCCGTTGGCAACCACCATGGTATAACCGTCATCCTCCGCCTGCAATGCATCGTTCATGGCGATAGTTCCGGAACCACCGGTATGGTTTTCCACAATCACGGGCACACCCAGATACTTCTCACCATAGGAGGCAACCTGGCGGGCAATGGTATCGGGTCCGCCGCCAAGGCTCCAGGGCATAATAATAGTGATCTGCTTTTCAGGGAAAGCGCCGTCCGAAGTCGCGGGAGTTTCCTGCTGGGAATCGCCTGCGCTGTCAGGTGACGTTCCCGTGGTTTTGCCGCCGCAGGCAGCCAAACTCAGAATCATAGCGAGTGCGAGGACCAGCGACATGAGTTTTTTCATTGTTTTCTCTCCTCTTTTCATTGAATTCTAATAAACTCCGGTATAACCGTCCCGGAATCCATTACAAGTTTGATAGCCTGAAAGCCTTCGGGCTGTGAGAAATAAGGCGGATACTCTCGCTCATCCGAAAACAAAAAGTGTGGTGGATGCTCCGCCGGAAAGATTGCGGCCAGCTTCTGATATACCGCCTGATTCGCGCTATGATACCGTCTATCAGATGCCGAGGTCGTAATAATATACTCCAACGGCATATTTTTCATAAAAGATTCCGAAATTGAATCTATTTGTCCATGATGTGGCAATTTGAGAACGTTTACATTTTTGAAAAAAATTTCAGGCACCTCATCCCATTCAGATGGACAGCTATCCGCCGCGCTGAGAAAAACGATGTCTCCCAGTTCGAAGCGCAACAGCATACTGGTGTGATTGGATGTAGCGTCCAACCGGATCAGGCACTCAGTCACGGCATTTGTATCCGCCTCAAGACTGTATGCCCGTTCCACGATCTCCGTATATGCATCTACAACACAGCTTTTGGGTGCCAGTATCCGCATCTTCGTGTCTATTCCAAATTTCAGTACCTGTCCTGCTTTCAACACGGTAACAGGAATGCCTTTTTCCTTCGCATGAAGCAAAATCCTCCGATACGCATTCAAGGCCGCAACATATAGCGGTACACTGCGGGGAGCGTTACTGGCTGGAGTCAGTTCACAGCCTTTTAAGAAAGGCTCTACCGGGTACGGAACATAGAGATGATCTACCACTGTCTGCTGTAATACCGCCTCCAGCCCGCATACATGATCTTCATGGATATGCGAAATAATCACAGCATTCAAATGCTCAATCTGCTGTCTGGCAAGATAATCTGCTGACCGAATGCGATAAGAATCGCCTTCAAATTCTGACTCCAGGGCACTTCCTCCATCCAGCAGTGCAGTATACCCATTCTTTAACTGAAAGAGGATTGCGTCTCCGTAACCGACATTGATGACTGTAACACACATGGCATCACATCCTTCCGCACTTTGACTTCACCATTTAAAACGCTCTATCAGGAGCGTGTCAAATTTCTACATAGCATCAAGCGGTTCCCCGCACTATAAGCTCCGTAGGAATTTGAATATGCGCCTTTTCTACCGGCATCCCCGCAATTAAGTCAAATAACGTTTGCATGGCAAGGCATCCCATCTTAGCAGCATCAATTCGAACAGTGGTCAACTCGGGTTCCACCACACGGCTGATATAGCTGTCATCAAACCCTATGATCGCTATATCTTCCGGCACTCTCAGCCCTGCCCGGGTAACTGCCTTCATGGCGCCTGCGGCAATGGTGTCATTGGTGCAGAAAAAAGCTGTGGGGCGATCCACCTCCCGCAGCATCCGGGTCATGATTTCCTCGCCATCTTCCAGCGCCGGCTCGATATCAGCAATAAAACGATCATCAACGGGAATATCATACTTAGCAAGAGTTTTAACGAAGCCCTCTATACGAGCTTCACTAACTTGTGGTGAAAACCGGCCGGACAACAGGCCGATTTTACAATGTCCCAGCCTGCAAAGATATTCCGTAGCCTGCACAGCACCGCCATAGTGATCTGCCGAAATGCACACTAAGCCATCCATATCCAAATAGTTGTTTACCAACACTACCGGAATGCTCTGTTTACGAAACTCTTCAATGACCCGGATATCAACCTCGCCAGCAAAAATCACTCCATCCATGTGCTTTTTGATATAAATATCTCCATTGGGCAGGTGGATATCCTGACTGGTCGTTACGAACAGGCTGTAATTCCTTCGGGTTCCCTCCTGCATGGCTGCTTCCAGCATCGGAGAATAAAAAGGATTCAAAATAGCGGGATACTGCTTTTCGTGGATAATAAATGCAATATTTTCTGTCTGTTGCCGAACCATCGCCCTTGCGATGGCATTAGGCGCATAGTTCAACTGCTTCGCTGCCGCATATATCTTTTCACGCGCCTTCTCACTGACTGCTTCCGGAGACGCATATGCTCTGGAAACTGTTGCCTTTGAGTAACCACATAACCGTGCGACGTCAATGATTGTTGCTGCCATGTATGTATCCCACGCCCTCTTGAAAACGTTCTCATTTTTAAGGTCAAAAAAACACTGGCACTCTATTGTGAAAAATAAACAACCAGTATCGCCGCGTCCTCTTTTCTTAACATGTTTTTAACATAAAGCCGCCATCAAAAAAAGTCAACACTTTTTTTGACAAACCACACTATTTTGGAATCATTCCCAAATTTTGCATGTCTTTTTTTGCAATTTTGACTTAAGCAGTAGGCCCTGTTATTGCTGCACAAACAAACTCATTCCCAAATAGCATTATATGGATTTGGCGCGCTTTAGCGGCAGTATCAGGAGCTGACACAGGATCTCCGAAGAAAACGAGCCGTACATATTACGGGCTCTCTTCCCTGCCCCGCACAGATGAACCACGGGAATGCTTTACAGAGTTCTCATTCGTCTGCCTGTGGAATGATGGGACATTTGTACGCTCTGGGGGCAGCTACGGCGTGCAGACGAGCCAACATCACATTCGATAATATCCAGGCCCTTCACTTTCATGTCCTTCGCCACACCTCCACAAGCAACATAATTTATGGCGGAGCGTCTTTAAAGATGTCCGAGAGCTGCTGGGCCTTTCCAGCGTGAACACCACCATGAACATCTACGCCCATGCAAAGAAAGAAACCACAGGTTCTTCCGCCCGGTTTCTGGATAAGGGGGCGGGTGAAAGCTGAGAGCTTTCCCTTACAGACATCTCGTAAGGAAAAAAGCAAGGGAAATGGCCAAGAAAATATCCCCGGAAACCTTGAAAACACAAGGATTTCCGGGGAGCGCGGCCCAAATGTATTAGAAAAATGACAGGAGGAATTCAAAATGCGCAGAACCGAAAAAGGTGGTCATCCTGAAAATCCGTTCCAGCAAGCCGGGAGAAAGCCGGATACACCCAAGCGGCCGCAGCAAAGCACGTACACTTGTTGTATGAGGCAGGGACTTCTGCCCCTCCATTTGGCATCGTGTGCCGCATGGCCGATCTGTACCATTGCAGTCCAGCTGACTTCCGTCTTATGGAATACAGGCCGAAGTGATGGATGGAGTCTGTACCGATGTGACATTGATTCCAGCCGTTTCCTGCGACAGGGACTTCGTTGATTCACTTGCCAGCGTTATGACAGAGGGCAGCTTAACCCTATGCATCTGTTCGATGTGGTGTTGGATGCGCTGTCCTGAT
>ULYF01025476.1_pt1 | contig 10485 bp, 19 predicted proteins | sample 1961941 | NCBI WGS metagenome assembly ULYF01 (sample SAMEA4835857, study PRJEB28245) | human gut metagenome | biome: gut microbiome; material: fecal sample | place: Denmark | collected 2008 | reverse complement strand
ATTCGTTATCCCGCCGATTTCCGTATTGGCATAGTTTTTTCATGGCTTCACCTCCTGTTCCAGTCTCTTTCTACATTTCTCAATGTGGGCCCGCTTAGTGGCCATGATCTCCCGCACCGCTTCCATCTTCATCCGCAGCAGGAGTGCGATCTTCTCAACGAGCATCCCGTCCGCAGCCAGCATGCAGAGGATCTCCTTCTGTGCGGAGGCTTTGCCAGCTGCAAAACCGGCGTCATAGTCATGAGACAGCAGGGCAAAGAACTGCTCCGGTGTCAGGGCGGAGATCAGTTCCTGCTCTCCGTGATAGATACTGTTGCGAAGCGTTTCTAATTCATCTGCTAAGAGTTTTGGGGCAACTTGCTCTCTTTTTTCCAAGCGGCCTGAATGAACGCTTTCAGTTCCTCTTTGTTGTACCAGAACTCCTCGCCAGCGTCCATCGCCATCAAGGTCAAAATCAGTTCCCGGTCTTCCTCATCTTTTGGCATGTTGGCATAGTTATCAAAGGCAAAGGCGGCCGCGGCCTCACGGTCTCCTGTTTCTGCAACGGGCAGAAGAACACGATAGAAGGCATCTCGATTTTCATATCTGTCCCGCTGCATAAAGATCTCCTCTTTTCATGAACCGATCTGTCCCGCATTTGCCGGGCGAAAGATGCTGCGGCCCGCCAGCAGCTCCTCCAGCTTCTTAGCCAGCGCCTCCACAATGGCGTGGCAGGGGTTTTCATAGCCCATGATTTCCAACCTTTGCAGCTCAACGCAGTGGAGTGTTCCGTAGAAGCCCAGCACAAAGCTCGTCAATTCGGCAATCATCTGGTAGCCATCCGTATTGTCCACATCTGTCTGCCCCTCTTTGGCGGTCATCAGACCGATGATCCCTACCGCCACGGTGAAGGCGCCGCAGCAGGACTGCTCCGTCTGCATCCCAAGGCCCATGACGGAGAACATCTTCCGGGCCTCCTCGGACAAGTTCAGATGGTAATATTCATTGCAGGCCATGAACATCGCCTCGGCGCAGGTCAGTTCCGTGCCGATGTGATAGTGGTTGACCAGTTCATAGAGCTTCATTGTCCCCATACCATACTCCAATCGCACAGCATTTCATTCTCAGTCACCCGGCGCAGCTCGTCCCGTACCTCCATCAGCGCAAAGCCCAGCAGGTTTTGTCCCCGCCACTTCATCGGGTCCTGGGCCTCGGGGGAGCTGGCCGAGAGCCGGATGCCCCAGATGCTGTCATAGGGGCTGGCCTCCACCAGCACACCGTCCCCGGTGGAGAGGAGGAACTCCCGCAGATCACGGTTCTGGCTGAATTTGCACCAGTTTCCGCTGAGCACAATGGCGTATTTGAACCTGTCCCACACCTTCTGGTCAAAGCCCCGCACCTTACGGCCCAGGGGCTTGATCTGTTGAGGGTCGCTGCACGCCAGGATCTCCTTGCGGATCTTCTGATCGCCAAACAGCTCCGCCTTGCCCGCCATCGTATACTGCTCTATACAGAGATAGGAGTCGGCGATGGAATAGAAATCCTCCATCCACCACTGGCTGAGGCAACTTTTTGTAATGCTGCCATCCTGGACAGGCTGATGGCCCCAGAACAGGCACAGTTCTCGCTTTCTCCCAGCAGCAAACTCCTGTTGGAGCCACTGCCAGGTGTACTTGGGCCTGCCCTCCGGCTGCCACGTATCCACCCAGAAGTTGCCATGCTCCAGCACTTCGCCGCTGTCCTCATTATCCCACCAGCCTTTCCAGGTCACCGGCTCAGGAAAGAGGGAGCGGTATTCCGTCCGCTCCTCAGATGAGAGGGTGTCCAGCCAATGGCCAAATCGGACTATGTAATCCTCCCCATAGCCCATGCGCCAGCCAATGGAGTACCGCTCGATCTCCCGATGTGCCAGCCAGGGGGGAGGCATCATTTTCTTATCTTGTAGTGCCATAGGGTTTGTCCTTTCCTGTCAGAGCTGCTTCTGGTTCCATTCATCTTCCGTCACTCGCTTGTTCTGGATATAGAAGTGCTTGGCATCCCTTGAGAGCGCCTTTTGCGCGTCTACGATGTGCCAGGATTGCAGGTCGACTCCCTGCAGCAGATAACCGTTCCAGAAGATGGACTTGGCATCCCATGCGAAATAGCCGTCATTCTTGGAAACGAAGGTAGCAGGGTCAGCCTTTTTCAAGACCTTAATCTTACCGGCGAAATTCTCATAGTATACGGTTTTGCTGTCCTTGGCATATCCATAGGGAATCTGTACCCGGACGGGCCGCAGTGTACCATCGATCATGGTCTGGATCTTTTCAATCAGTCTCACTCCATCATCACAGACAACGAAGGAGCCGATGTCCTCCGGCTCAAACCGGCCGCCGGTTGTCCAGACACTTTGATGGTCCTTGGCGTAGCAGTTGTTGAGCACCGTGAAAGAGGCATGATCCACATTCCGCAGCTTTGTATTTTGGAGAAAGCAGTACTTGCCGTCCTTGGCAAATCGTCCATTGAACCATACAAAATGCTCTACATCCTCGGACACCTCGGAAAACCGCCAGTAGACCTTTTTCCCGTCCGTCTAATAGCACAGGATCTCCTGCGTGTCCTCAACATAGAACAGCGGGTTGTTGTCGATGTCAGGCAAAGTCCGATAGTCCACATCGATATACTTTGGCGGCTTGGGGAGCAGGCTTGTGATAGGCTCCTTCATGGTGTTCACCTCATTTGATGTCACTCAGTTCTTTTTTCACATCCAGTGGAGCGCCGTCCAGCGATGTGATTTGTGCCAACTCTGTTTCAGATAGATTTTTCAGAAAAATGCAGTATTCATCTGGGTATCCGCCCACAAACGCCATTTTTGGCATTCCGATTTGCTTAGGATCAGTGATCCACAGGCAGGGCTCTCCCGTCCCCAAAAACCGTGTCAGGGTAAGAACTTGGCCATTGTAAAGAACTCTTTGTTCCATTCTCACCCCTCCTCAAAAATCGCGAAGTTCTTCAAACTTTTCCAACAGAACATCCTTCTGGAGCGTGTTTTCTGGCAGGGCATCCAAAATCCCGCACAGGGCCATGTAGATCTCATCCCGCTCCTCGGTTTCAATAAAGCCCATCTTGTTAAAGGTCTGGGTATAAGCTGCTACCGCCTCCAGCGCCCAGGTCTGGGCGTCCCCGCCTGGCTGATTGGCCAGCTTCATCAGCAAGGCGCGGGTCTTGCGGTATTGGCTGGCCGCTTTTTTCGCGGAGGCAGCGGGGATCTGCTCTGCGCCGTCCCAGCCCCGAAAGGGATTGTCCAGATTTTGTGCCAGCCACTCCGATTTTCGAGGCTTGGTGATCCGCAGGTCCATTCCCGGCTTGCTTTTCCAGAGTTTCTTTGCCGCCTTTGCCGCGTCCTCCAGCAGGCTGGTCATCCAGAACCAGCGAAGCGCCGGCATCTGCTCCGGGGTGGGAATGTCTCCCGCGCCAAAGCCGAACAGGTCATAGGTGGAGAGGTCTGTCAGTTCCCGGAACTGAGTCACCGCAGAGAAGTTTCGCAGGTTTCCCGGCGCGCCCCAGAGCCGCAGCTCCTTCAGGCGGGGATGGGCAGCGGGAAGGCCGGACAGGTCAAAATCCTTCAGTTGGATGCCGTGCAGTCCCCACAGGCCCGGCAGCTCTGGGTGAGGGCGGTATTCTCCAATGAATTGAAGGGTCAGCCTACTGCCATCTCCGGGGGCGTGGATGGTGCAGGCGTCCGGCCCCTTGTTTTGGAACAGGAGCTGTTCCGCTTCCTCGCCCAGCCACAGTTCCCGAAGGCCGGTCATATCCAGCATCAGCTTTCCAATGCTGGTCCCCCGCAGATCAAGTATTTTTTGGCCGTGGTTCAGTAAGGTCAGTTCGTGGATGAAGGGGTTTCCCCGCAAAAACTTCGGCAGATCCGGGTGCCACCGCTCACAAATAAGGTCCGAGAGGCAGGGCAGCACCTCCAATTCCAGCGCCGAGCCAAAAGGGATGTATTGGTCCATCACCCGATGGCTGCACTTCTTCACGATTTGGCCGCCGATGGTCACTTCCTCACGGCTGCCCGCAGCCTCCTTGAAGGCCCGCCGCCGCTCCTCCGGGATGGCCTGCCACATCATCTGGCGGTACACGTCATAGCCGTCGTTCCATCCGCCGTAGGAGGGGCAGGACTCGTCGGTGAAGGGCGGCAGAGTGCCCACCAGCGTGTACTGGGGCGGGACTTCCACCGGCACCCGCAGCAGATGGAGCGCACGGGGCCAATACATGAAGTCCTTGTAGAGCGGGCGGAGACGAGGCAGTTCCTCCGCTGTCAGAGGGGCGTCGCCTACCCAGTCCAGGGAGAGGATCACCGCCCAGGACTGGCTGCTCACCGTGTCCGGCGGCGCAATGTAGGCCACCTGACAGGCGGTGTAGCGTTCCAGGTAGTTGTTGTAGACCGTATAGACCTCTCCGGCGCTGGCTTTCATGGGTTCACGCTCCTCTCATCAATTCTTCTCCAGATAAAATCCCCATATGCAGTTGGAGAACTCTCCAGCGGCAAAGCGGTAGACCTGCCCATCGATCTCTACCTGCCAGACCTCAAAGATATGGTTCTGGTGATAGATAGGGTCTTGGACTTTTACCTGCCTGCCGGTGGTTTTCCAATCATAGTCAAAGATATTCACCCCGAACAATCTGCATTGACCGTCCGGGCTAAAGGTTTCATATTCCCAAGCCATAATTTCGATCCCTTTTCAGCGACTTGATATACTCGCTTTCGGAGCCGTCCCAATGGCAGTTCACACACCGGCCATTCTGGAAATGGTGGGGACAATTCGGGTAGCCATAGAGAATATGGGCGCATTCCGGGCATAGCCCCAGCATCTGTGAGGAGCCCCTGAAAAACAGACCGCCGCACTCATCACAAACAACCAATTCTTTTTCTGCCATGGGTTTCACCAGTCTCTTTCCCGGATGGCCTCCTCGGTGTCAATGGGGATGCCAAACCACTCCAGAATGTAGGCCACATCTGCCGCGATGCACTCCCGCGCCACCGTTTCGATCTCACTGTCGTTCTCATCAAATTCCTCCTGGAGATCATTGATGCCGCAGACCGCCTCGTCCAGCGCTTCCTGCACCGCTTCGGTGTCGGTTTCGCCGCTCTTCAGCAGGTCGATGACCTTCTGGAGCTCATCCCTTACCTTGTCCACCAAAAAATCTGGATAGTATTCGTCCTGGTACATCTCGTCCAGCAGTTTATAATCTGGGTCAAAGACTTTCATAGGGCTTGCTCCTTTCTTCGTGCTCGGTTGTGACGCCCAGCTCGATCTCATCGTCACTATAAATTAAGTAGAGCCCATGAGGGGCTTTTCTATCGAAATGCAGTTCAATGTCTTTATATTTGAGGATCAAAGGTTTCCCACCGCTTCTCATCGTGGAAACGGTATCAGGCTTACCGAAGATCTCTATGACCTCACCCTGCGACATTCCGAATTTCAGCGGTGAAATGTCCTGGGGATTTTGCAATATCTGATTGCGCCAAATACAGAAATCCACTTGCTTCCCTTTCTATTCAAACATCAGGCCGTAGGATTCGGTCAGGCTTCCGTCGTCCTCATGGAAAACACACTGATACAGGGGCTGGCGCTGTGTTGCTTTGCGAAACCGCTCCAGAACAGGGGCCAGCTCCTTGTCCACAGAAATCCCCAAGACATTGGCAACCCGCCGCCAGATGTCCACATCAATATCTTCTAAGTTGATAACGCGCTGCTTCTGCCCATATTCCTCCAATGTTTTGGAATCCAAATACTGCTTTGCGTCACAGCAGTCCTGCCAGCAGATACAATTTACAAGCAGAGAAAAGAGCTCGTCCATATTCTCTGCCAGACGGCCCGTTTCACCTTCACTGCTGTTATAGCCGATGGAGCCATCCTCCAACAGATGGTATTCCCCGCCGGAGCCATCTCTAGCAAACGCCATGCCGGGCAGGGAAAAGGTGCATCCGCCGTCCGCGTCATCCCGTGGGGATAGTTCATCCAGCAGGAAGAAGTCAAAAAGAGAATCAAATTCATCCGCTAAATCAGGGTCTTCACGCAGTATCTTCAAATAGTCCATAGCTGTTTTTCCTTCCTTTACGGTTGTTGGGTCATCTCGCGCAGCCATTCCAGCCAAAGCAGTTCCTCTATCCTCTCATCGTTCCGGTAAAAATGGTCTTTGTCACGGGCCAGATGGTCGGAAAGCGGGGGAGCGTTCAGCGGGGTGCATACCGCAAAACTGTCCCGATCAGCCCCCTTGATCTCCCGGTTGAGGTAGTACACCCGCCTAGCGTCCCTGGAATACCAGTGACGAAGCAGTTCCCAGAATGCCAGATCCGCCTTGGGAAGCTGCTTTCCATAGGCATAGATCCGTTTATGATCTCTGGCAAAGAAGGTATCGCCCAAGGAGCAGAATGTGGGAACTTCCGCACCCTTGACGATTTTCACCCTACCGTCCCCATTGTGGAAGTAGATCTGCCGGCTGTCCTTTGCATAGCCCTGGGGCGCGCCCGATTCGTTCCGACCATTGTCTAGCACCTGAAAGGCTGCCAGATCTACATTAGGGATTCTCCCGCTGGTGGTGTAGACTGCCGTTTTGTCCATAGCGTAGGCAAAGTTTAACACCTGAAAAGATGTGGGGTCCGCCCCACGCAGGCGGATACCGCCCAGAAAGCAGGCCGTAGAAGATCTGCCCCAGTAATGCCAACAGCAGAAGTCTTTGGGCGCAACACCTTTGAGCAGGCCGTTTTCATACAGGCCGGAGAAATAAACAGCTCCATCCCGAAGGAAGAACTCGTTGTCCACCGGCTCTGTGTTGGTAATAGGGCGCAACATTTTGGTCGCTCCTTAGCAGCACTGGAGAATCAGCCATACACGGTCAAAGCGGCGGGCGGCCAGATCCTCTTTGGTGATGTAGAAATAGATGTGCCCGCAGTCCCCGAACATCAGCTCAAAGTCGCCGCACTCCACGGTATCCAGCTGGAGCAGCAACATCCAGCGGTCAAGAGCGCTCTCCTTTGCCCGTTGGCTGACCTCTTTCGGAATCTTGATCCAGCCGTTGCCCAGATAGTAGCCCTGGGTCACCAGATCACACTCACTGAACATACTGTTCTGGATCACATCGGGCCAGCCCAGCAGCTGGGAACGGTCCTCCGGGTCCTCTGGGTCCTTGCCGGTCAGCTCATCCCAGGCATTGTTGAAGGCGTCGTCATCCTTCTCGTCCGGGAACACCTCGCTGAAGTCCTGCCAGGAAGGATAGGAGGGTTTTGAATCCAGCTTGATCTTGACCATAGGAAACTTGAAATCTTCCTCCATATCCGCGGGAAAGCTTGCGGCGGACAGCGCGGAACTGTCCTCGAACCAGTAGACGCGGGCGCAGCCCTTATCTTTGGGGTCGTAGCCCCAGCACTGGGTGTCCGTCTCATAAAAGAAGGAGAGCAGGCCGTGGTCAGGTAGAAGATGCTCCGCGTCAAACTGGGCCAGCTCCGCACAGTTCAGCTGAGCCAGGAAGGTGAGGGGGCGGTCCTTCACCACATGGTCGTAGCTCTCGCCCTCATAGGTGGGCCAAATGAAGTCCGGCGGTACATCCGGTTTCCCGCCGAAACGGGTGGCGCCCAGCTTATATGTTTCTTTTCTGGCGATTTTCAGCTGAATGCTATTTTTGCCCAACGACTCCAGTTTTTCTTTTATGCTCATGGCGGTTCCTCCTTGTTGCGTTCTCACAGCTTTCCATCCAGTGCCTCCACGGTTTTCATGGCGGCGGAATTAAATTTGCACTGCCGCAGATCCCGTTCGATCAGGGCAAACACATCGGGAAAGCATTCAATTTCGTCCTGGTACTCATATTTTGCGTACAGTTTCCCATACTCCGAAATCCAGACCTCTGCCGGGTAATAGTAGCCGATATGACCAATGGGCTGGCACTTCTGGCCGACAGCCTGTTCGACCTCTGCCAGCTCGCATCCGGACATATCCCGGAAATAGGCGTCCTCCAAATGGTTTTTGATCCCGTTGACCAGGTAAGGGAACAAAGCGAATTGAAAGTCAGCTGCCCAGTTCAGTTTTTTCTGTTCCAGATACCACTCACAGCACAGGCCGAAATACTTGCGGTAAAACCGCTGGGTGGCTTTCATCATAGGGACGCCGTGGGTAGTGTAATACTGCTCCGCAATGGAGATGTCCACTTTTCGTCCTTCCCGCCATCCGGCGTACTCCATCAGCTGCCTGACCTTGCTTTTGAGATCGCCGGAGATGGGGATGCGTTCTTTTGTCATAACAACCTCCATTATTGCTCAAGCGGGTAATACCAATCCTCCGGGCCGTTGTAACTGATCTCAAATGCATCTGCATCAACTTTCAGTTCTGATTTGACTGTTCGATAAGCTACAGCGGCGACCTGTTTCAGAATCGGGGTGGCCTCCTCCCAGTAGATGGATGACGCCTCATCTTCCAACTCGGAATCTTCGTCCTCCTGTTCCTCCTCGAAATCCAAAGAGAAGGATTCATTTTGAATCTCTGCGTAGAATGGAAGTTCAAAATCCGCAGGATTGGTAATCCGAATTTCTCCAGTAGGGGCGTACATCTCAGCCATACCCGGATTGCCAGCCTGTAAATACTTCTGATACTGTTCTGCTTCCTTTTTGAGATACCGCTCTGAGGAGGCTCGGCTGTCAAAGTGGACGGCGCTCACCCCGGAGGTGAAGTCCGTTGTCAGGCTCATGGTGAACACTTCGTAATCCGGATGTTCCGCTTTCAGCTTTTTTATAGCGGCATTCACAAGGGACAGCATTTCAAACTGGTAAAGGATCGGATTGAAATTTGTATCCATCATCGCGCTCTCCAATCATTCTATCAAAGTTCATTTGGATACCCGATTTTATCCAGACCCATCTTGATTTCCTCCCAGTCGCTGCGCTTGGGATTCAGCGCGGCGGCCAGTTCCTTTGTCACCGGCGCCCCGTCCGCGAGCTGGCGCACAGCTTCCAAGGGCAGGTCGGCGGGATAAAACCATTTCCCGTACTCCACATAGGTCTGGGGATCGCCGTCAACCATGGGGAGCAGGTCTTTGGAAGCGTCCTTGCCGTCCATGGGATTGCAGCGCCAGGTGACTCCGTCTTCCGTCCAGACGCAGAAGGTACTTTTCATCTTTTTGACTTCCCGGCTGGACATGAGCTTTTGCAGAACAGGGGACATTCCATCTGTCAGGTCTTCAATTCGTGGGAGTTTTTTCTCCCAGTCGTAGAGTTCGGAATCCACGCCGTTGATAACACAGCCTTCCGGTACAAACATAACAATCATACTCTGATCGCTACCATCGGTGGCAAAGAAAGCCTCCTTGCCTTTTCGCCATGCAGGATTGTAGGTATAGCGGCGGATGAAGCTCCATTCCTCCTCCAGCATGATGATATCCAGGGCCGCAAGCCCTTTGCAGAAGGTTTTCAGGCATTCCGCATTGGGCAAATTGGATAAATCTTTTGTGGAAAGCATCGTGTGATCCACCTGTCTTTCGTTACCACAGCCGGTCGATTTGTGTATATACCTTACTGGGTTCTCTGTCCATAAAACTGGTCAATGCGTTGGTGGGGGCTGCAGGCAGGAGCACATTCAAAATATCCAGCGCATAATACCAGATCCCGGTATCCCAGTCCCGGAACCGCCCATTGCAGATGGCCCGCCCATAATCGCCGGGGGACAAATCCAGTGCCAACTCAAGGAGCGGGAGCTTCTGCCCGGTCTTATCATAGGTATATCGCTCTGGAATTGCGCCGATGTGCCAGTCATAGCGGTATCGCACCTGGACTCCGCTCTCCCGCTGGGTGAGTTCAAAGGGCTGGAGGCGCATTGTGCTGTCCGCCTTCCACTTTATCAGCCTGCGGCAGTCCTTTTCGATATGAAACCCGTCGGGCCTTTGCACGACAGATGCGAAGTGTATGGGCAGTCCAAAGGGATAATAGGAGAAGAAATTCTTTGGTAGCCGCATGGCTCTGGGGTACTGGTTCCGCTGCACAGCGGCATTTCCGCCCCGGCAGTCTTTATACCATTGCAGACGGACCTGCTGGACCAGAAGCGAGGGCAGATCTTTGGACCAATTGCCATTCTGTTTCATCGCCGCGCCTCCTTCTTGGCGCCATTCTACGAACGGTTGGCCTGCTCCAACCGCTCCATCAACAGCGGGATTGCCGTAGCCTGCCAAAAGTCTCCGCTTACCCAGCCAGTGGACATTCCCACATGCGTTTTGGTAAACTGCTTAACATAGTACTGCTTGCCCGGCGCAGGCAGTTCGCCGGGCAAATCCGCAAAGATGCGGAGGATCTCCTCCCGGAGAACTCTGGGGGAATACGACAGTTCCATTGTCTGATCCCGCTCCTTTAGAAGCCGCCACAGAAACGGGTCGCCCCGCAGCCCCCACTGGGTAGGCTCCGGATCGAAAATACAAGCAACAAATTTAGCTTTCATGGGTGATGCAGAAAATCTCCTTGTTCAAGTCAAAGTAGACCACCATCAG
>ULYF01028953.1_pt1 | contig 10507 bp, 16 predicted proteins | sample 1961941 | NCBI WGS metagenome assembly ULYF01 (sample SAMEA4835857, study PRJEB28245) | human gut metagenome | biome: gut microbiome; material: fecal sample | place: Denmark | collected 2008 | reverse complement strand
AATATATGTAGGTTTATATGTATAAATATATGTAGGTTTATGTACATAAATATGTGTATAATTTCTTGCAAAAAAATATTGAAATTTTTTCAATTTTCTTTGGACAAAAATTGGAAACGGAATATTATAAATGTGTATCTGATTTGCGAGTTTTTTACACTCATTTTTGGATCTCTTTTCTTAGTTTAATTACAATGGTACGGCAGGAACTGCCGGAACCTAACGCCTGTGGACATTGGGGAAGACCTGTTAACATGGTATATATGCTAACAGGCAGTAGTGGCTTGAAGCAGGAAGCTCGGTTACTTGTAGCCGAGTAGTTCACAGTTAGCTGTAACAATCACTGCGAAACAGGCTACGACAGCAGTTCCTTCTATAATAATATGGGATATCTCGTTTGGCTGATTTTGGTCAGCCGAGATAGTTGATGTATTGCTGTCAATCCCCAGTTTTTATCAAAGGAGAAAAATGATATGGAAATCAATAAGGTATTGCTAATTCAGAAACTGGTGGAGAACAAAATGAAATATGTTCTTGAACTTACAGACATGCCGGATTTTACTGATGAAAGTGGAAATAAAGTTAAAGTGGTTCATTGCACTGCTTTTATGGAAAGAGAAACAAATATTTTTGATAATAGTGAAAACGTTCACTGCCATTTTTCTGCAACCGATGAATTTGGCTACACACACGATTATAAATTCAATTCTGTTACAGAGAATATGTTTGCTATTAACATAATGAATCAGTTTGTAGACAAAATAGCGCCAGTATTCCCTGTTGTTGAATGTGGTAAAACCTGTACTTTTAAAGAATATGAGGCGCTTGTAAAAGAGAACGTTAAATTCTCTTATATACAGTCATCATACTTGACATTTGGCGTTCCGCTTACATTTGGCATTCCATTTGGTGTTGAATATGCAGGCGGAATCATCACTGACATCAGGGATTATCCCGACAACACTTTGTTCACCGAGTTGAAAGACAGTCGCATATTCAAGGCTGACGGCAGGGTATACAGGGAAAAAGTTCGTTTGAATAATCCTGCTATAACTACCATTAAAAAACTCTGGCCAAATGGAAAGATTGATGACAATAATCCAAGAACATGGACATTTATTGTTAGTGAGGCAGAAGAATTAATCAGATATTAGCAAGGGTGTATGAGGCGGGCAAATGTTTATAGGAGGTCTTTTGGGAGAAGGACTTATAGGGAGTGCGTAACTGCACTCCTTATTTTTGTGTAAAAATACATATTTTAAGATTTTCTTGTAAAAATATATACAAAATGTTGTTATATATGTTGAATGAACTACTATATATTGTATAATTAATTTGTGAGCCATGAAAATCCATATATGTAATGTCATATAAAATTATAATAATACAAGGAGGACAATGTTATGACAAGATTATTAAATTATTTCAATAGTAAGGAAGTTTCATTAAGCGGCTTTCTTAAAACAACAAGGGCAATGGCATATACACTTTTAGCTTTTATTTTAGTATCATTTGTGTTTAATATTCCAGATGATGTAATTAAGGATTATCTACTTGAAACGGCTAATGCAGAAATCACGCATATTATTATTATATGCGCATTTATTGCATATACAATACAGGCTGCTGTTTGGGGATATGTGGCAAACAGTTCAAATCATCCTGAAAAGTGGCTTGGTTTGCATGTAGTAGCAAATGAATTTACAACTGCAATGTTGTACATTGCGTCTGCAATATCTTTCACTTATATACATTTTGGTGTTGCTGATAATTTTATAACTTCATTTGCTGTGATAGCTAGTATTGTTATCATAGTAAATGCTATCAATGCTGCTGCTGAATATGAACAGTATAAACATCAGCAGATTAAGCCAAGAGAATCTACTGGTTATGCGATTGATAGTAAAGAAATTTTTTACGGTGATAAAGTCTGCACTTCTGATGGCGTTGTTTATTGTGTCGTAAAAAGTGTTATTTATTGCAAACCAACACTCTGTAAAGTAACAGAACGCCATTGGGTTGCTGATCCTTGGCAGTTTGCGCGTATGGTCAAAAACCATGAACTTAATTTAATTGAAAACTAAACTTTTAAAGAACAGTCAGTAACAACTGTTCTTTTTCTTTGCCTTCAAAAACCATATTCATACTGTTACTAATAAATTGTCATATAAATAAAGGAGGAAAAATTATGGCAACAATTAATGGTTATGGATTAGAACTTACAACAGCAGCAGGTTTTTCTTATGAGAAGTATAAGAACTTCATCAAAAACTATATTGCAAATCTCGAGGAAAAAGCTGAAAAATCTGAGGCAGCTGAATGGGTACTTAAAGGCTGTAAAGATTATTTAGCATCTGACGATTTAACAAATGCTGATGTATGCCTTAATTCTGGCATTGCTACACCAGCAGCTTTTCTGTCGAACATTATGTTTCTTGAGACGGGTATCAGGTTTTCTGCTTACAATGATGCAGAGGATTATGACGTTTCAGCAGGCACTGTTATGTTTGAGGAAAACTTCCCATGGCTTATGACGGAGTTTGAACGCAATATGACAAAGCAGGTCCTTGACGATATTTTCGTTAAGTACATTGCTGAGCTTGGCATGGATATAAGTCCTGATAATATTTGTGTTGACACAGGTATTTAGAAAAGGGGAATATCTATGACAAAAATAATCAGCATTGAAGCCAGTAAATATTCTATTGAATATGATCCGGCCAAACAGTGGGACTATCGTATTAAGAGAGGCAGTGAGGACCTGTCAAAGGTTCTTAAGACAAATGTTATGAACGATTTGGTCTTTTGTCTCACTGAAAACCTTGAAAAAGGCGTTGTCCTTGAGGGTATCACTGTAAGCGAAAGACCGGCAGAGTAAACGAAAAATAGACTGGTACATTTGTATCGGTCTATTTTTGTATGTAAAAACTCCATATTTATCCTATATTTCATTAACAAAATAAAATATAAAGGAGGAACTGCTTATGAAGTACTATGTTAGAACACAGACAACCGTTAAGGAACGTGACCGTGGCAAATGGTGGATGGATAGTGATATGATCTGCCCGAAAACTATTGAAGCTGATAATCTGCCACAGCTTCTTGAACTCTACAGAGAGGCAGTATCGGATATAGTAAGCATATCAGACAATGCACTTAAAAATAAGAATGCCATGTATGTTGACCTGCCAAATGGCGAGTACAAGCAGGTTGGCTATGTTATAACGGGCAAGACTTATTTTGAGGACCGGGATATTAATTATTCAAAAGAACATTATATTGACGTGTGGATTCATATTGATGAACTGCGCGATGTAGATTTTTCTGAGTGTCCGGGCAATTCACTGTAAACGCATAAGAACATCTGATTTTTCAGGTGTTCTTTTCTTTTATGTGTTCAAAATCCAACTTTATTATGATTTTTATATACAAAATAATAATAAAGGAGGACGAAAATATGAAAATCAATAAAGTGTTATTAATTCAACAGGTCGAGGAGAACAAAGTAAGGTATATTTTTGAACTTGCAGATATGCCAAGATTCGTCAGTAACTGTGGATTGTATTACCCTGTAGAGGCAATTCATTATGCAGCATCCATTGACATAATTGATGAGCGTATTGTTGGCCAGTGTTTATTTAATGTATGCGATGCGGCTGGGCATATTTGTGACTACAAATTTAGTTCAGAAGAGGTTCGTGTCACCGCTGTTGATGTGCTATGTCGTTTCATTAACAGGATGGCTCCGGTGTTTCCGGTTGTTGGCAATAATAAACCTTATACCTTTGATGAGTATGAGGACCTTGTAAAAACAACTGTCAGATTCTCTTATATTCCGTCACCACTCATGACATTCGGTGTACCATTTGGTGTTACATATACTGGCGGAACCGTAACAGACATCAGGGGTTTTTCTGATAATACTCTGTTTACAGGACTTCATGGTCAGCACATGCTTAAGGCTGATGGCAGGGTTTATAAGGAAACTGGATGTTTAAGTAGTTTTTCTGTGCCAGCAATCAAGAGTTGCTGGTCATGTCATGAGATTAATGACAATCCGCAGTCATGGACATTTATTGTCTCTAAGACAGAGCAGCTTCGAGATTATTCAGGAGACAATCTTAAAGCCCGTATAGAAGACACTCTGAAGTCTGGCGGAGTAAATGCTGACGAGGTATGTGCACTGCTTGAGAAGTACAGCGGATATTTTGATGTCTGCGATGATATTCTTAAGGTGTTTGCAAAGCAGCCAGCAGAACCCGCCGAAAAGCAGATTGTCAATAAAGAGATTACTCTCGATGTCATGCAGCAGACGGTTTTAAACGCTGTGTATTCTATGGACTCCGATAAACTGAAAGAGACTTATAAGAATTGTGGATATTATGTCGCAGTACTTAAGGTAAAAGTCTCTTTTAATGAACATGTCTCAATGAAGATTGTTCTTGCGGTGGATAACAAGAAAGGATCTTTTTATTCCTATGCAGTATTATTATGCGATGGGGAGGAAATACTTCACTCTGCTATCCGGGATCAGTTTCTGGGTGATTGGAAAATTACCTATGATAATGTCGTATATAAAGCGGTTGTCTGCGGCAGAGACTTGTAAACGAATAAGAGCATCTGATTTTTCAGATGCTTTTATTTTTTGCGTAAAACCCATATTTATCCTGTAATTTATTGTTAATTGTATAAAGGAGGAATTGAATATGAAATTACAACTATTACCATGGCAGAAGAGCAAAGAGGAACTTTTGAACAAATGGAATGAGATCAATCGTGATTATGGTCCGTGCGGAGAAGCGATGCTTATTATTCCCAGAAAGGATGATGTTCTGCTTGTAATGTTCCTTATTACAGATGATTTTGATCGTGATGACGACGAGGATGAAGATGAGAATGAGGATAAAATCCAGATTTCCTATTCTGTTGGCTTTTACGAGGGTGGAGATGATTTGAGTGCTGACATTGAAACCTATGATGGTGGATTTGTAAGTTATCTTGCCAGCAAAGGTACAGGTCTTGAAACTATCGTACAGGAACTTGCTGATTTCTGTGACGACAGGGATGAAACAAGATTTGGTGAGAATTATTATGTTCTCGATATGAGGTAAACAAAAAAAAGAGACCGCTTGTTTGCAGTCTCTTTTTTGTTATTAAATTTTCTGTTTCTTTTCATACTCCTCAGTCTGTTTTGCAATGATATTTCCAACGACATATCCAATAATGCAAGAACAAACTAACGCAACTGGTATCAAAATTGCATTTAACATAATAATTTCCTCCTATTGCTCTAACATTTTTTGTATTTCATGGTCTAGTTCTGTTTTCTTTGTGAATGTGCAAATCAATTCATATACAGGATAGATAAATAAGCAATAACTTAAATAATAATATGATTGATCTAAACAGCCGAATGCAACCATAGCTCCTGTCACGCCAATTGATGCAAATAAAGCTGATATATGCACCTTATAAATAGGTTGAGCTTTATTTACTTTTGCAATTCTTGCAAGCGATGAGACTACACATGGAATTATATAAATAATATTTGTAATAGCGTTGAACTTATTACATAATATTACAATCATACCCATTAATAATATAATGGATAATATTGCTGATTCCATAAAGTCTATACCTCTATAATTAATAATATCATTCTTTAACATTTCTGTAAAGATATTAATCTTAGGCATTTCATTTTCTTGCTTACTTTGTGAAACAGATTCATTGCTTGTAGATGATTCTTTTGATTTCATATACAAAACCTCCTTTGCATGTTTTAAAATCTTTATTAGTTACATGACAAAGTTGGATTTTGTAACGGAAGAAACGTGGTTAAAAATGAAATATAATTTCTATCTTTTCTTTGGACAAAAATTGAATTTGGAATATTATATATGTGTAAAGCAAAACTTTGTTTTATTCATAAATTCTTTTTGCAAGGTGTTGTAAGTAAAAGTACCTTGCAAATACACCTCCTTTATATAAGATAGCGGCAGCCGGGGCGAAATGGCTGCCGCATTTTTTACAAAAATTTGTGTCAATATCTGGACAAAATTGAAAAATGGAATACTATATATAGTGTAAGGATCAATTGTAGTCATAAATCCCTTACGCTTCCCGTTCTTAAGATGTCTGCTAGGGCAGACGCGGGAACCTCCTTTATTATTATATAAGCGGCAGCCTGATCGGATTTGAGGCTGTCGTATTTTTTTGATATTTTTTCAGGATTTCTTTGGACAAAAATTAAATTGTAAATATTATATAGATGAGGTTTTTGAGTTCATCTATATAGATACCGGTGAGCGGGCTGATATAGTCTGTCTGCCAGCTAATTAAAATGTCTACTGGTGTAGATCAAAGTATCTCTCAAAATTAATATTATCTGTTGAGACTGTAATGGAAACATCTACTGGTGTAGATTTCGATGTCATTCACATCTAATTGTGAGTTAAAGCCGTAAGTGAAATGTCTACTGGTGTAGATAAAGATGCTAATGCCCATAGAATAATTGTTGAAGCGGTAAGGAAAATGTCTACTAAGGTAGATGTATCGAGGGACAATGCAAGCGAACTAAATAAAACTGTGAACGAAATGTCTACTGATACAAATATGTAGATATAAATAAATATGGGTTTGTTGAGACTGTAGACGAAATGTCTACTAAATGTAGATTTACGATTAAAGCTATAAAAAATGTTTACTGAGGTAGATTATGGCACGAAAAGGTAGGATAAACATGTTGAAATAATGAAAAATAAGTAAGGAGAAAGCTATGAACATAAATCTTGTATCCCTGTGGGATGAGATTAAAGATAAAAAGATAGTGGTATATGATTTGGAAACAACCGGATTTAAATCAAAGAATACCAGAATACTGTCGTTTTCAGCAATCAGATATCAGGTAAGCGAGCATGGCATGGATGAGATTGACAGGTGTGATATGTTTTTGAATCCGATGATGACTATTCCTGCGTATATCACTGCTGTTAATCATATTACAAATGAAAAAGTTGCTGACTGTCCAACGGAATATGAAGCTGGTGCTGAGATATTGAGTTATCTTAATTCGGCAGACTTTGTTTCAGGCTATAATAATGCGAATTTCGATGATGGGCTTGTAAATGAAATGGCAAGACGAATTGGTTTTGGCAAGTGGATCCCAAAGAATGAAATTGATGTCATGATACTTGCAAAAGCAGTTCTTACAAAGCAGGATGTGCCAAACTTTAAGCTGGGCACGCTGGCAGAATATTTTCATGCAGATGTTGGACTGGAATTCCATAACAGTATTGATGATGTAATTGCAACATCAAGGGTTTTATGGGGACTTGTTAACAAATGCAGGACTGATGAGCATGATGAGGGCTCTGTCGTCAATGCGTCGCTTGAAACAGACAACACAGAAGTTTCTGATGAAGATATTTATTCGCAGCATGTAGCAGTGCTTCCTGTTAATGATAACAGCAATTCTGTTTCTGAACAGGTGAAAGCTGCAGTTGTTGATGAAAGAAAACCGGTAGCACTTGACCCGTCAAAGTGGAAAACCTTCAGTAATGAAGATTTAACTGATGCACCTGTGGAAACAAGATGCAAAGTTAAAAATGATCCGCTTACAGCAGTACTGTGGGAAAAAAATGGTTATAGAAGGCTTTATATCAATAATTCCCTTAATCATCCGGTTTATTATGATGTAAAATTGCGTAGGTGGCAGTATAATTTTGATGAAGACGAACGCATGATAAGTAGAATAGACGATGAATATGATGTTGACGAACTTGTCAGAAGAAGAAAATACAGCTTCACTGCGTAAGGAGAATATGATATGGCAAAGAAACAGGCGGTTTCGGAAGAGGAGAATAGACAATATATTCCGGAACCGGATAAGAGAGATTTATTTACGGAAAGAATGAACAAAAAGGGATACAAAGTAGATAACAGCAGCGGAACACCTATAGTGAAATGCAGTTCCCGCGAAGAAATGGAAAATGTCAAAAAGGACTTGGGAGATATGCCATTTAGTTTTGGTTTCAGGTTCCCAGAATAATTATTATGCAGGTTAAAATTAAAAAATCAACACTTTTAAAACATGTCTTCCTTAAAGACATGTCAGTATCAATATCAACTCTGTCTCTGTTTTCTATTGGCTTTATATGCCTTGAGCGTGGAATAAGGAGCTTGATGGGACTTTATGACGATGGAACACAGTTTATCATGTATTTTACAAGCGGACTTATGCTTACACTTATGGGGTTCATGGAAATAACTATCATCGAAATTGACCTTGAAAATAGAGTAGAAGAAGCATATAAAAAGAAGAAGCGTATGCAGGAAAGAAAAGCCCGTGAAAGGAAAGCTGCCAAGAAAGAACGTCGTGAGATGGCGGAGATTGATGCAGCAATAGAGCGGCAGAAACAGAAAAATGCCGGATAAATATTCATTTCGTTTGGACAAATCCTTTTTTGTAAATATTATATATAAGTAAACGCAGGAAAGGAAATTATTGTTATAAATTTATGGATACACAGAAAACAGTAAGAAAATATTTATGGTATGACTTAATTGCAAATTTATGCTTTGGATTGGTTACAATGATCAATAGCTTAAGCAGCATAATAAAAACAGATGCATTAAAGACTGTTGTTAGTACGGCTGGTCTCATTAATGTTATCATTTTTGTAGTTTTTACCATAAAAGGACGCAGACTTGTAAGCAAATATTATGACAGTGAACTTAATAAGATGGGCATATCTATGCCAAAAGTCGGAGATAAGAATTTTCAAGAGCTTTTAAATAAGACTCAGGAAAAACTTAAAAACTGTTCTGTTGATGGACTTGCTGACAAAATGTCTAATGATTACATGAAGTACAACATGATATTTACAGCCATGACAATGTTTTTTATGCTTTTTCAGATTTCTCAGATGATGATGCAGAGTATAAGATTTGAGCTTTTGCTTGTATTTACAATAGTAATAGAATTCGGATTCATATTTAATATGGCTTTAGAATATAAGTTTTCGCAGAATATAAAAGAAGACAACAATGATAAAGAACAAAAGAGTTCTCAAACGGACAAATAAGATAGAATTTACAGGTATAAATTTATGGATACGCAGAAAATTGTAAGAAAATATTTATGGTATGATTTAATTGCAAATTTGAGTTTCGGACTGGTTGCAATGTTTAACAGTTTAAATAGTTTAATAAAAACAGATGCATTAAAAACGGTTGTTAGTATAGCTGGTTTCATTAATGCTATCATTTTTATAGTTTTTACTGCAAAAAGCCGCAGACTTGAAAGCAAATATTATGACAATGAGCTTAACCAAATGTCTGATGATTACATGCGATACAATTTGATATTTACAACTATAACACTGCTTTTTATGTTTTTTCAGATAACAAATCTGAATATAAGATTTGAAATTCTGTTTACACTTACAATGATATTGGAATTCGGGTTTATATTTAATACGACTTTAGAATACAAGTTTTTACAAAATGCGAAAGGAGATGATAATAATGAAGAACAGAAAAGTCCTCAAGTGGACAAATAAGTACAGCGGTGAGACAGGCTATGTAGGAACTGTTTCTAAGAAGAAAGGCTATTTTACAAATGAGCCGGATGTCTTGAAATAAGACTACCGCAATCCCACTGGCTTTAGCCGGTGGGATAAGGCAACCAAAAATCAGAAATTCACATTATTTTCGTTTGTAAATATAGGAAGAAATGCTGAAAAGATATATAGAAAATCAAGGTTGAGAAAGAGGGTGACAGAGAATGTTAAAGGCATATAAATACAGAATATACCCGAATAATGAGCAGAAAATACAGATTGCAAAAACATTTGGCTGTTGCCGTTTTGTATATAATCAGACACTGGCATACCGGAAAGAAGTATATGAGAAAGAGAAAAAATCAGTTAGTAAAACTGACTGTAACAATTACTGCAACAGACAATTAAAGAAAGAATATGAATGGCTGAAAGAAGTGGATAAATTTGCTCTGACAAATGCGATTTACAACATGGATGCTGCATACCAGAAGTTTTTCAAGGAACATGTAGGTTATCCAAAGTTTAAGAGTAAACACAATAATCATAAGTCATATACAACAAATTTTACGAATGGCAATATAACTGTAGATTTCGAGAACAATAGAGTAAAACTGCCTAAATTAAAAAATATAAAAGCAAAACTGCATAGAAATTTTAGCGGACAGATAAAATCGGCAACGATATCACAAGTTCCGAGTGGAAAATACTATGTATCAATTTTAGTGGAAACAGAACACATGGAACTGGCACATACAAATCAAAATACAGGAATAGATTTGGGTATTAAGGATTTATGCATTACTTCTGATGGAAAGAAATACGAGAATCCCAAAATTATCAGAAAATACGAAAAGAAACTGATAAAACTGCAAAGACAGTTAGCACATAAAGAAAAAAGAAGCCAAAACTACTACAAAATAAAGAAAAAGATAGCATTATGCTAC
>ULYF01014318.1_pt1 | contig 10523 bp, 8 predicted proteins | sample 1961941 | NCBI WGS metagenome assembly ULYF01 (sample SAMEA4835857, study PRJEB28245) | human gut metagenome | biome: gut microbiome; material: fecal sample | place: Denmark | collected 2008 | reverse complement strand
ACCGGCAATTAATTCAACGTCTGATGTGATATTGTCTTCAGAAAATGGCAAGATTTTAATGCCTGCTTGTTCTAAACCACGTTGTGTAAAGTAATATTTACTAACATCACTCCCTTGAACCTTATGTCCCATTTGGTGCAACATTAAGGCAAGGGCACTCATACCAGATCCTTTAATTCCGATAAAATGATAGGTTTTAGACATTTTTTCTCCTCTATTTAATAACTGCTAGGCAGTTTAATTAGCGTCATCAAAGCGTGTCAAATTTAACTCTTGAGCAACCTTATGCTCCCTTTGGCTTTGTTGAGCTTCCTTATTGTAAATTTGGCTACGTTTCAAGAAATCATAGTTGTTTTTCTTTGGTTTTGGTACAGAAGAATTATCTGGCTCTTTATACGTTACGGGAATTTCTGCCAAGATATAGTCTTCTTGATGCATTTTTTCTGTTAAATGACTAAGTTTATTAGTCGGTTTAGCAGGAGTTTTAGGTAAAGTAGCCTTTAGTTGTTGTTGAAAAGTTGCTTTTGACGGCATCTTTTTAACGTCGTTAGATAAGTAAGCTTGACGCTTTTTCTTAATATCTCGTCTCGCTTCATCGCGCGCTAATTCCGCATAAGATTTACCTTCGCTAACTGTTTTTATGCGCTCTGCATCATTTTTTATATTTCCAACAAAGTTATCGTCTCTAGTGACGTTGTCGTAGTCCTTTTCATGATAAGTTCCATGAATATTGGTAATTAAATCTTCATTTTCGTATAAAGCCATTGCTTTTGATGGATTACTTACTGGCTCACCATCAGCAACTAAGGGAAAGCGTCTTACAGTTTTACTCACAGCATCACTTCCTTTCTCAACACACTATGCCAATTACTTATCATCACTCACTAAGAAGTCAAGGCAAATAGTCACTATCATGACCTACGTCCTAGTAACTCAAAGATTCCATCTCAAAATAAAGTTAGAAACCAAAATTAGCTCAAATCAAACCCCAACTTTGTAGCATTTTTATTATAAACTAATTCAGGTATTTTTTCAAAGTTTTCACAAAAGAAAGTCAGTCTTTCATAGCTGAAAAACTGACGTTAAGATTATTAATCGACACCTAAAATTTCTTTAATGTCTTCAATGGTCATACTAGCACGAGTTTCATTACCATCAAGTACCGTTGTTACAAGATTTTTCTTGCTTTCTTGCATTTCTAGAATTTTTTCTTCAATGGTTCCGCGTGTAATTAAGCGATAAACTTCGACGTTTGCTTTTTGACCAATACGATGAGCACGGCTAATGGCTTGCATTTCAACAGCTGGATTCCACCAAAGGTCAATCAAGATAACCGTATCGGCACCAGTCAAGTTAAGTCCTACACCACCTGCTTTCAAAGAAATTAAGAAGGTATCTTTTGAGCCATTATTAAAAGCTCGTGTCATTTCTTGACGGGCATTCGCTGGTGTTGACCCTGTAATCTTGTAGGAAGTTAAACCAAGCTCTTCCATTTCTTTTTCTGCAATATCAAGCATCCCTCTAAATTGTGAAAAGATAAGAGCACGGTGTCCATTTTCTTTAACTTGTATCAAGAGAGTGCGAAGACTATCTAGTTTGCCACTTTCACCATTGTAATCCATAAAGAGACTTGGTGTGTCACAAATTTGCCGCAAACGCGTAATACCTGATAAAATCTCAATCTTACGACGATTAATATCGGCATCAGATGCTCCTGCAATCGTTTCTTGCATTTGTCGAAGCTGTGCTAAATAAATCGCTTTTTGCTTATGATCAAGCTCATTAGGATAATTAATTTCAATCAAATCTGGTAATTCTGGAAGAACTTCTTCTTTACGGCGACGCATGATAAATGGCTTAATAAAACGTGCCACTTGCTTAGCTTCCATTTTGAGGAAACGTTTTTTATCTGGCAATAATCCTGGTAAAACAATTTGGAAAATTGACCAGATTTCCAATAATTTATTTTCAATCGGTGTTCCAGAAAGAGCAAAACAATTTTTAACCTTAAATTGGCGCAAATAATGAGCAATCTTCGTTTGTGTATTTTTCATCACTTGCGCTTCATCCAAAATCAAATAATCAAAATTCAATTGACTATATTCGTCAAAATCTTGACGGAAAGAGGAATAACTAGTAATCACAACCTGATGATTTTGCGAAATAATATCATCACGCACTGCTTTTAAACCGTAAGCCACAACGACATCAATTTCTGGTGCAAAGCGGGTAAATTCATCCTGCCAATTGTAAATCAAACTTGACGGCGATAAAATCAAAATGCGTGTTTCTGGCGTTAATTTAGAGGTTAGAAAAGCAATTGTTTGTAAGGTTTTACCGAGTCCCATATCATCAGCTAAAATACCACCAAATCCGTAATGGTCAAGCATAGATAACCAACGAACACCAGTCGTCTGATAATCTCGCAACTGCGTGTTTAATTCCGGAATCGTAACCTCAAAATTTTCTGGGTGTCTCAAATCGTGTGCCAATTGTTCAACTTCTTTTGAAAATGTCACACGATCATTGTCTTGGAATAAATCTGAAATTTGGAACGCTGAAATGGCTTCTAATTGTAAATGCCCATTTTTCAGCTGCTTAGCTCGTAATTTTTGCAAAGCATTGCTGACACGTTGTGTTTCCTCATCAAAAACAACTAATTTACCAGCATCATTCACAAAATAGGGTTGATTTTTAAAGAGTGCTTCTAAGGCAGCATCAATATCGTTTTCAAAAATAGTTGAAAAATCAAAAGAAATATCCAACAAACCACCATTTGTTTGAACAGAAACTTGTGGGCGCTCAAACTGACGCATTTCCTCAAGATCATCAGACAGGATTACCTTACCTAAACGTTCCAATTGTTCCAAAGTATTGGTAAAAAAGTCGTATAAATCTTCATTCGCCAAAGGTGCATGGTAAGATGAAAACGAGGCAGCAAAGCCATTTGCTTCTAAAGTCCTAAACACACGTTCTTCATGCTTAAAATGACTAGCAAATGGTAAGTCTTCGAGTTCACGTTTACTACTGACCTTAACCGTACCATAATCAAAAGTCACCTTTAAAGCAATCTCTTGGTATTCATTTAACATTAAATGGAAAGAAGGTACAAAGTCATGAATTTCAAAACTTTTCGGAGCTTCAACCACTCCAAGCTCTTTAAAATCAAGCAAACTAGCAGCTAATTTTGCTTGGTCATCCAAATCAAAGAACAAATGCTTCGCTAAATCAGACTCAATCGGCAGACTACGAACAGCGGCTAAGATTTTTTGTTGTTTCAAATTCAAACCGTAAATCATACCATTTGTAAATAAGAAAGTATTGTCAAAAAGTGGCTGAAATGTTTTTTCTGTAATAATTAGTTCAATTGATTGACGGTGAACCATGACTTTAAATGACAACAGCCCTTCTGAGGCATCTAATGGTCTAAAAACCAGTTGCCCATAATTTTGATGATTGTGTTCAAATGAGAAATCATAAAGCGCGTTTAACAATGAAATGCCTTCCTCAAATGTCCCACTTGTCAACGCAAGATTTCGACCGTGATTTGGCAAAATATACTCCAAATCAACACGGTCACTATCTGGCAAGACACGCCATAAAAATTGAATTAAGTCTTTACTAGCCTCATCAAATTGAATCAAAGACAAAGGTTCAAAATAATTTTTCCCAATTTGATAATAGCCTTCGCTTTTAATAATCGCTAAAAAGGCTTTAATGTCTCGGACAACATAAGCACGGTCATCAGGCAAACGATTAATTTTTAACGTCCACCAATAATCTGATGAATAGGGGCTCTGATTACCATAAGCTGCTAAACGGTATTTTGTTGTGTCGTCATCGTTGATAACCAAGCCGTCCAGAAAGACACTACCAAATGAGGTTACTTTTTTCGTTTCTTGCTGAATTTCTTGATGTGAACTAAGCTCATCTGACAACTCTTTGCCTTCTGTATTATTCTTTAGGAAGTACTCTAAAGCCGCCAAATGCTCACAATATTTTTTCTTGGCAAACAGATCACAATCACATCTCACTTGTTCATCTTCTAAAGCATACTGAAGATGATGTACACCAACTTTCGCTTGAATTACTTCTTCTTGTTTACTAACAATATCAACCAAACCTTGTTCGTAAAGTTCTATTCCCTGATTGCGAATTCGACCTGGAATCATTCTACCCACTCTTAGCCACCACCTTTTTCCTTATCCTTTTATTATATCAAATTCAGCCCTCTTTAGCTTGAAAAAATAATCCTTTTAATTTTATTTTTAGCGATATTTTCCAAATGCAGCAAAAAAAGCACCACAAACGGTGCTTTTAAATCTTATTTACGTTTGCGGGCAATCAAATTGATTGGTGTGCCTTCAAAGCCGAAAGCTGCACGGATTTGATTTTCCAAGAAACGCATATATGAGAAGTGCATGAGTTCTTCTTCGTTAACAAAGATAACAAACGTTGGTGGTTTAACAGAAACTTGTGTGCCGTAGAAGATTTTCAAACGTTTCCCTTTATCTGTTGGTGTTGGGTTGATAGCAATAGCATCCATGATAACATCATTAAGCACAGCTGACGGAATACGTTTGTTTTGGCTTGCGCTAATTTTCTTAATCATATCAGGTAATTTGTTCAAGCGTTGTTTTGTCGCCGCTGAAACAAAGACAATTGGTGCATATGACAAGAATTGGAATTGATCACGAATATCTTCTTCCTATTTTACAACTGTATGGTTGTCCTTTTCAATTGTATCCCATTTGTTAACAACGATAATGATTCCTTTACCAGCTTCGTGAGCAAATCCTGCAATACGTTTATCGTACTCACGAATTCCTTCTTCGGCATTGATAACCATAAGAACGATGTCTGAACGATCAATGGCACGCATTGAACGCATTACTGAATATTTTTCAGTATTTTCATAAACCTTACCAGATTTACGCATACCTGCGGTGTCAATCATTGTGTATTCTTGACCGTCGCTGTCCGTAAAGTTTGTGTCGATAGCATCACGTGTTGTCCCTGCAATTGGGCTTGCAATCACACGTTCTTCACCAAGAATCGCATTAATCAAACTTGATTTACCAACGTTTGGACGACCAATCAAACTGAATTTGATAATATCTGGATTTTCGTCCTCTTCCTCAACAGGCAGATTTTCAACGATAGCATCCAAGACATCCCCTGTACCAATACCGTGAACAGATGATACTGGATATGGGTCCCCAAGACCAAGTGAGTAAAAGTCATAAATATCACTACGCATTTCAGGGTTGTCAACTTTATTGACCACTAAAATCACTGGTTTATTAGTACGATACAAGATTTTTGAAACATATTCATCAGCATCTGTAACGCCTTCTTTTCCTGAAACCACAAACACGATAACATCTGCTTCAGTCATCGCAATGTCAGCTTGGTGTTTGATTTGTTCCATAAATGGTGCATCAACGTCATCAATACCACCAGTATCAATCAATGAAAACTTGCGGTTAAGCCATTCACCCGTTGTGTAAATGCGGTCACGTGTAACACCTTCGACATCTTCCACAATTGAAATGCGCTCACCGGCAATACGGTTAAACAAAGTCGATTTTCCAACATTTGGACGCCCGACAATAGCAACTGTAGGTAAAGCCATAATTCTTCTAGTACCAGCTTCGTTAAAACAGTCTAAACTATTTTAAGTGGATTTTTTTCCACACGAAAGACATTTTGATTTCTCAAGAATCCCTTTGTCGAATTTATTCCTTTCAAATTCTTTTATCTATTTTATCACTTTTAATGATTTACGATTAGCGACGATTATCACCTTGTAAATGAATTTCACGAGCCAAATAACGAATACGTTCCATGACACGCTTGGCTTGCCATGTTTCATCACCTGAACGTGATGCCGCAAAATGTTCTTCAAGTCCTTTAACATCAAGATTTGATGTAAAGAATGTCAAGAGATTTTCTTGCATGCGGTATTGTAAAATAACCTGCAAAACATCATCACGAATCCATGGGCTTTGTTGCTCTGCCCCAATATCATCAAGAACTAAAATTTCAGATTGTTTGATTTGGTCAATTTGCTCTTTCACCGTTCCTGTATTGATAGCATTTTTAATATCAACACAGAAAGTCGGAAAATGAAGCAAGGTCGTTGACTTGCCGTACTTGGCAGATAAACGATTTGCTAGATAAGCCATCAAATAAGACTTCCCAACACCAAAATTTCCAAAAACGTAAAGCCCTTTTTGAGTTCCAGTCTCAAGATTTTTTTGGTAATCGTTCAAATAATTGTAAATTTCAATACGATTTGGGTCTCCTAAATCAAGATCATCTGTTGAAATGTGTTTGAGACTAGCTGGCAAACCAATCAAAGTCACACGATTTTTAATATCTTGACGTTTTTTAGCCTCGACTAACTCGCGTGTTTCCAAATAAATGACATCTGCATAGCCCTCATTCATGCTAAGAGCAGGCTTGTAACCTTTAGCAATATAGGATTTATCCTGATTTTGAAATTTTTCACGCTCCACCATGAATTGATTAAACTTAGGTAAGCTACGGTTAATTTGCTTCTGAGTCAAGCCATTTGACGTGATAAAATCAGCAATTTCCTTATCTGCTAAAATAACTTGGGTCAATTCATTAAGGTCTGTGTGACTTTGGCGAAGCTGTTTAGCCAAGGTTTGTCCGATTTTTTCCATCATTCGCTCCTTAATCTTCTAACATGCTACGTTTGAGTTCTTCCAATTTTGCCTTTTCTTCAGCAGTAGCAACGTGCTTGTATTCTTTTGCTGTCCATTCAGGGACATTGCTTTTAGCAACCTTTGCTTGTGTTTTACGGTCTTTATTGCGTTGGGTAAAGCTACGCATTTTCAAAACAGCAGCTTCAGCAGTCGTAATATTTTGATAGGCAAAATCATTTGCTACCTTCATAATGTAAGGTTTATTGAGATTAGCTGACTGTGTTTTACTTAAAGTATAAAGCACCATAACGTTAATTACTTCATCTAAAAAGCTCATGTTGGCTAATTCTTCCAATAATTTTCGCTCACTCTCGGTAACTACTGCACGACGTGGTGCTTTGATTTTCTCCAAAAATTCTCTTGCATTAGCTTGCTTAGCTTCACGAATAATCACTTGTTCCTTGGCATCAAATTGCTCTTTGCTTTGATCTTGTGATGTCGTATTTTTTTGTTGTTCCAACTGAACAGTCATTCGTTGTGGTGAAATTTTACCATTAATAGCCGTGCTTTTTGCCAAATGATAGGTATCAAACCAATTCATTGTGTATTGGTCAGCAAGGCTGTAAATCGAAACAACATCTGCTTTTTCATCTTTAAATTGCAGGCCATCACGCAACATCAAACGCTCAAAGCTATCCAAATCAAAATGATTTTTTGACACATTTGCTTTTGGCTTTGGTGTCCCCTCTGCTGAAAAAATATCCGAGAATTTTTTGGAAATATCTCTAGCCTCTTGCGGAATTTTAATATCCAATTCCGCCACTGCAACATCTCCAATTTCCTGCTCTAACAAACGACGATAGATAGGATTGCTAAGAAAAGTTTCACGATTCAAAGCTGGCTGTAATTTTAAAACATAAGCATCACGTGTTTGGTACAAAACAAGCAAATCAACAGCAGTCAAAATTGCAAAAGCTTCTTCCGCCTGATGCATGCTTAATTGCAAATGATTGAGAATCTCACTAAATTTATGACGTTTAACACCATTATCAAAAAATGCCAATAAATAATCGTAAAGCAAAACCGCGTGATTTCCAATCACTGGGTGATACAACTGGCTAAGACTATCAGAATCTAATAAAACCTTATTATTTTTGATATAAGAAAACTCATCAATCGGTCTCATTTAAATTACTTCTTTTCTTCTTACTATGAACTCGTTTGGTAATTTGTTGTAGAAGTTCTTCAATCTCATCAACGTCCTTAAACGATTTGTAAACAGAGGCAAAACGCACATAAGTGATCTCATCAAGTTCAGCTAATTCATCCATGACAAGGTTACCAATGGCTGTACTCGGAACCTCACCCTCGTACTCACTACGAACTTTTTGCTCGATACGTGAGACAACTTGTTCAATATCATCGCTTGATACTGGACGTTTTTGAGCACTTTGGAAAATACCATTTAAAATCTTTTCACGAGAAAATTGTTCACGCGTTCCATCTTTTTTTATGACTAGTAAGGGCAATTCTTCAACACGTTCAAAAGTCGTGAAACGTGTATGACAATTTTCACATTCGCGACGACGTCTAATGGTATTTCCGTCCTCAGCTTGGCGACTATCAATAACACTTGATTTATTATAATTACATTTTGGACAACGCATGCAAACACCCCATTTTACCAATTAATTTAATACTTTATTCTAACATAAAATCAATCATTAGGAAAGTAATACCAGTTTGACCATATCAGCCAAAACTTTTCCCATTTTTTAAACCTTGTCCCTTTTCTAATAAAAAATTGACCGTTCAATTATGCTTTATTAGAAAAACGAACAGACCGAGAGAAAAACTCAGTCTGTTTTATCTTGTTTTGCCTTAATTATCGGAATAACCAATGTAAACTCCGTGCCTTCATCAACAACACTATTAACGCTAACATTGATCTCATAAGCATTAACAATCTGCTTAAGAATAGCTAAACCAATCCCAAGACCTCCTTGTGTCGAAACACAATTACGTGATTTATCTGTTCGATAAAAACGTTCAAAAATATATTTTAGGTCTTCCTGAGAAATACCTTCTCCTTCATCCTGAACTTTGATAATAGCATCATCTCCTTGGACGTCCAAAGTCACATGTATTATTTTACTTCCAGAAGAATATTTTACGCCATTATCAATTAAAATCAAAATTGCCTGTTCGAAATGATTTTTGTAAATTTCTGCAAAGACACATTCTTCCACACTTGTTGAAAATTGAAAATTAAAATCTGGGTGCAAAATACGGAAATTTCCCAAAACAAATTCAATTGATTTTTTCAAATCTGTTTTTTCACCTTTGTGTAAATCAAAACTTCCCTGAACACGAACCATATCTAGCATTTCATTAACCATAATGGACATTCGATCCGTTTCATGATAAGCAGCATCTAAACTTTCTTCAAGAATATGTTGGTCTTCTTTCCCCCAACGTTTCAGTAAACCAAGATGTCCTTTAATAACTGCAATCGGTGTTCGTAATTCATGACTAACATCACTAACAAAACGCGCTTGTCTTTTAGTATACCCTTCAATTTGGTCTAGCATTTTATCAAAGTTAGCAGAAATTTCTTCAATTTCATCTCCAGAATGAATAGCACTACGGACAGTCAAATCACCAGGGGTTTCGGCAATATTACTAACAACTCCTTGAAATTCTTCCAACGGACGTAAAAAGCGTTTTGTCGAAGAGAAAAGAACATGTGAAATTAACCCCATCTCAGCCAACTCTGTAATCAAAAGGATTGCTACAAGACAATATCGCATCCGATAGTAGGAGCTAAAGTGTTGAAAAAGCGTCACATAGCCAATAACTTCTTTTGTGTTTTTGGAGTAAACTTTCGCCGTTGAATAGTAACCTGTAAAAGCAGGTGCACGGTAGATTTTTATCTTGCCAACTGTACCTGTTTTAAAATTTGCAACTGACTTATCAGTCGTTAAAACTAATTGCTTATCCTTGTTAAAAATGGCGACATCTTGATTATCAGAAGTCAAATCATCAATACCACCACTTTTATCTAGGATATATTGGGTACCATCTTCCTCAACAAGTGACCTCGTAGCATTATATTCATCCAACAGCTCCAAAAGATTATCAACTGTCAGTGCACTTTCTTGAGACAAAAAATCTCTCACTACTTCGGCACCTTGCTCAACATCGTAACGTTCTCGTGCTAAAAAGATTTGGGTAGTCCCAAAGTAAACGATTAGATTAAAAATAGTTAACACAAGGAGAATCCGAAGCAAAGAGAAAATCGATATTTTTCTAGATAAAGACTTTTCTTCCCATTTTATCATTATTTTTCTCGAATAATGTAGCCCATTCCACGAACTGTTTGAATGTAAGATTCTTTACCTGGAATATCGACTTTTCCGCGAAGGTAACGAATGTAAACATCAACAACATTTGTCTCAATATCAGTATCATATCTCCAAACATTGGCTAACAGTTCTTCACGTGTCATTACACGATTAACATTCGACAAAAGAACACTTAACAAATCGTACTCACGTTTTGTAAGCGAAATTTCATCATCACCTCGAACCGCTGAACGATTTTGAGGATTTAAGCGTAGACCAAGCAATCCTTCTTTTCCTTGATTACCCTGTTCTCGTTTAAATTCAACATCTTGCCGACGAAAAACGGCACGAACACGAGCCAAGAGTTCTTCAATTGCAAATGGTTTGACAATATAGTCGTCTGCACCACGATCAAGCCCAGCAACAATATCCATAATAGAGTCGCGAGCTGTCATCATAATAATAGAAGTTTCTTTTTCCAATCGAAGACGACGCGTAATTTCAA
>ULYF01049632.1_pt1 | contig 10563 bp, 9 predicted proteins | sample 1961941 | NCBI WGS metagenome assembly ULYF01 (sample SAMEA4835857, study PRJEB28245) | human gut metagenome | biome: gut microbiome; material: fecal sample | place: Denmark | collected 2008 | reverse complement strand
CAGGGAAACCTGGAAGATTTACCGTGACTTCGCTGGAACTGTAAATCTTCCTCCACTCTTCCCAGGGAAACCCTGGAAGATTTACTGTGACTTCGCTGGAACTGTAAATCTTCCAGGGTTTCCCACTTTAATACTCCTCCAGAAAATGATGCCTCTCCCCGCCCTTCACATACCCGATGCAGGCGTCCAGGTTCACGTTCTCGACACTCTTAAAAATATTCGTCTCAATATGAGGATTGATGGTCCTGAACTTTGAAATCAGCTCCTTCATCTCCTGGCGCTTTGACAGGTGGGCCTCCTCCTCCCTGGAAATGGCCTCCGTAAAGCGGCAGGCGCACTGCAGGAAGCGAAGCTGATTAAAATCTCTCCACGCCTGTATGTCGGCCTCCTTCACCAGATAGAGCGGCCGTATCAGCTCCATGCCCTCAAAGTTTGTGCTGTGGAGCTTTGGCATCATGGTATTCACCTGCGCCCCGTAGAGCATGCTCATGAGGATCGTCTCAATTACATCGTCAAAATGGTGTCCCAGGGCAATCTTGTTGCACCCCAGCTTCTTAGCGTTTGCATAGAGGTAGCCTCTTCTCATGCGGGCGCACAGATAACAGGGCGACTGGTCCACATCTACCACCACATTGAAAATATCGCTTTCAAACACGGTGATGGGAATGCCCATGATCCTGGCATTCTCCTCTATCATCCTCCTGTTTTCCGGGTTGTAGCCCGGATCCATTACCAGAAAGTGAAGACCAAATTCCATTTTCCCGTGGCGCAGAATCTCCTGCATGCATTTGGCCAGCAGCATGGAATCCTTTCCGCCGGAGATGCAGACGGCAATATTGTCTCCCTCCTGAATCATGTCGTACTCATTGAGCGCCTTCACGAAGGGCCGCCAGATCTCTTTTCGGAATTTCTTGATAATGCTTCTCTCAATCTCTCTGCACCGATCCTCTGCAGCCGTCCCGCTGCAGTCTCCTGCCTGAGCAGCCGCTTCCTTATGCTCCCTCTTTTCCACACTTTCTGCCCTCAGGCCGTCCATATTCACACTTGTATTTTCCATAAATTTCCGTCCAATCCGTATTTGATGCCGCTGTACAGCGAATTTCCCATCCCCGGGATGTGTCCTGTCCTAAGCCTTTGCCTGCCCCCTTCTCGGCCATCCCCTCCGAAAGCTCCCGGCCTCATTGAAGCCTTTTTCAGGCTCTGTTTCAGCCAACCTTTTTTTCGCCTCTCTTCTCAGCTTCCTCTCTGTCCTGAAGCTCTTTCTCCATACGGCAGAGCTCCCGCTTCAGCTGACTTACCTCATCCTGCAAAGCCTCTATCTGCTCTACCAGCTTTTTATCATGCTCTCCGAGAACCACCTTCTCCTTCTTCTGAAGCTTTACCCCGTCCTTTTTCACCGGGCGGGCCGGGATTCCCACTGCCGTGATATTTTCCTCGAGAGGCTGAAGAAGAACTGCATTGGCGGCAATGGAGCAGTTGTCTCCCACCTCAAAGGAACCTAAAATTTTAGCTCCCGAGCCCACTGTCACATTGTTGCCGAGGGTAGGGTGGCGCTTGCCCTTCTTCGTTCCCACGCCCCCTAACGTCACTCCCTGGTAGATGGTGCAGTTATCTCCCACCACCGCCGTTTCCCCTATCACGACGCCTGCGCCGTGGTCAATGAGGATGCCATGTCCAAGCTCTGCGCCCGGGTGGATCTCGATCAGTGTAAAAAACCGGGCTATCTGGGAAATCAGCCTGGCAATGAAAAACATTCTCTTTTTATAAAACCAGTGAGCGATCCTGTGCCAGATCAGTGCATGGACGCCCTGATACAGAAGAAGGACCTCCAGCGAGTTCCTGGCTGCCGGGTCTCTCTCCTTCACTGCCTTTACGTCAAGCCAAATATCTTTTAAAATCATACCTCTTCTCCTTTTTCTGCTGAAAAAACTCTGTGCCTGATTGCTATACATTATATAAGTATTCTTTTTGTCCTGTCAATGCCCCAGCCAAATGCTCTGCCATACCGGATTCTGCAGACTATGTTTTGCCAGAATATTCGCAAAAATAAAAACCGCCGCATATCTCCGGCCACATTCTTCCGGGAATATGCGGCGGCTGTCCGAAGCCGCTGTCACCTCAGTTTTCCTGTTCTTTGTTCATCTTCTTAAGTATTCCTTCATATACCTGCCTGTGCTTATCCGAATACCATATGGCACAGTCTTACAAACTCCCGATATTCCGGGAACTGCTTAAGCTCCCAGAATCCTTCAATCAGAGAGGTGTAATACCAGCCCTGCCACCTTTTTTCCTTCATGTTAAACCGCTCGAACACCTGATCTCCCATCAGAAGGTAATCCCTGGCCGTACTCCGCAGATTGCTCAGCTTATCGCCCAAAGCCAGAATCCTCGCATCTGTGTCAGCCTGCTTCAGGTAGTCGATGGTAGCCTGCTTTCTCTCTTTCCATGGGCGGCTTTTGTCCTCTGTCTCCCCTGCCACCAGCCAGGCCACACGGGAGCCAAATTCCCTCTCCAGTTCCTCAAAAGCGACTCCTGCATCCTCCATAGTATCGTGCAGAATCGCTGCCGCAATCAGCTCTTCATCCTCTGTAATAGATGAAACGATCAGAGCCGCGTCCAGAGGATGTGTGATGTAGGGAATTACTCCGCCCTTTCTCACTGCCCCTGCATGAACTCTGGCCGCAAAGGCTGCAGCCTTTTGAATCAGCCTGACAGTCCCGGCTGTCCTTGTGCCGTCTGGCGTCTCTTCCGCATCCATCTCGATCCCTCCTCCATTCTTTGGCAGTTCCTCTTCCTGCATCTCTCCGTCATCCAGTGCTGAATTTCGCCCGCAGAGCTTCCTTACAGCCTGGGCTTCTGTTCCTTTTCATCCCCGTCAAACCCGGCAGCCCGCAGATGCATCTGCTCTTGTCCCGCCGTCTCCTCCCGGGGGAAGGTGCTGATGTGGATATCCATCTGTTTAAAAGGAATCTGGATACCTGCCCGGTCAAATTCCAGCTTCATCTGCTCGGTAATATCCCATCTGGTCTTCCAGTAGTCCTCCGATTTTGTCCAGCCTCTTGCGCCAAGCACCACGCTGTCCTCGGCCAGAGAGTCCACATAGACTAATATCTCCTCCTCCTTGAGAATCGACGGATGTCTCGTATAGATCTGCTTCAAAATCTCCTTTGCCTGTTTCAGATCAGAATTATATCCGATGCCCACCGTCAGGTCGAGGCGTCTCCTGTCCATAGCCGTCACATTGGTGACAACAGAGTTGGAAAGAGTTCCGTTTGGGATAGAGATCGTCTTGTTGTCAATGGTGACAAGGGTGGTGTATACGAGCCCAATCAGGGCAACCGTTCCCTCAGCCTGAGGCGACAGGATATAATCCCCCACCCGGAATGGCTTCATTATCAGGATGACAATGCCTCCGGCAAGATTTTTAAGACTCTCCTGAAGGGCCAGGCCCAGGGCCAGACCGGCAGAACCAAGAATAGCCACAATAGATGCCGAGTCAATCCCCATCTGCCCTGCTATTATGAATATGAGAAGGGCATTCAGGCAGAAGCCTATCAGGGAATTAAGAAATTTCATGACGCTGATTTCCATTCCCGCCCGCTCAAAGGAGTGTTTGGCCATCCTCAGTATCAGACCGATAATTTTGCGCCCAACCAGAAAAATAACCAAGGCTATCAGGAGTTTAATCCCAAGAGAGGTCAAATCGGGAATCCATCCCTTCACCATATCAAGAAGCACGTCCGGCTGGCTCAGCTCCTTTAATTCCTGCAGCTCTGTCCCCAGCTCTGCCAAACCTTCTGTCTCTGCTGTATATAAAATGTTCATTCTGTTTTTTCCTGTCTGTTTTTTCTCTTTCTACGATATCTCAGGAGCGGCCGGAGGAACCATTCTGCCTTATTCTTTCTTAGGCTGCTCTGCTTTTTTGTCAGGATGCTTTGGCTTTTCTCTCTTGTCCGGCTCCTGAACACTCTCTATCTTCTCTCTGGCTGCCCTCTTTACCCCATTTACAGTTGCAATCAGGGTATCTGCCGCCTCCTGGGCTTTCTTTCTGGCCGCCTTCTGAGCCTTTTTTGCCTTCTTCACTACACTCTCGGACTGCTTTTCTGATTCCGTCCGGCTGCCCTCCATCTCTTTTTTGAGCTTCTCCCTGGCCTCCTCGTCATCCTTCAAATCTGCCAGGGCGCCGTACAGGCTCTTTTCTGCCTTAAATGTAATCACCTGTCCCCTGGAAGGCTCCTTTTCGTCACCGGAATCCCCTCTGCCTTCAGAAGCGCTCTCTTCATTTACAGAGAAGGCCGTCTCTGGTGTTTTGGAACCCTTTTTCCGTCCTGCCGTTTTCTTCGAGTTCTCTGCTCCTGCCCTGCTCTTTGCAGATTTTGCCTTTCTGCCTGCCGCAGATGTCTTCGCGCTCTTTTTCTCATCCGGTGTGCACGAGAACACACTGACACCCAGAGGAGCGACGCGCACAGTGATCGAATTCTCCCTTCCGTCGTGTTCCTCCTCCTTTGAGGTCTTCACCCGCGGGTTAACCACTCCTGAACCGCCGAATTCCTGGGACTCACTGTTGAAAATCTCCTTGTACTTTCCTGCAAACGGCACGCCGATCTGGTATTTCTGATGCTCTACAGGCGCAAAGTTGCAGACAAAGAGCAGCGTTTCCTCCGGCTTTCCCGTCTTTCTGAGAAAGACTACAATATTATTTGCTGAATCCATGCAGTTAATCCACTCGAAGCCGTCCGGCGTGTAATCCTCTTTGTAAAGGGCCGGATGTTCTCTGTAGAAATGATTGAGGGCTTTCACATAGGTCTGCATGTTTCTGTGAATCGGATACTGCAGAAGCTCCCACTCAAGGCTCTTATTTTCATTCCACTCGTCAATCTGTCCGAACTCCTGTCCCATAAACAGGAGCTTCTTGCCCGGATGGCCCATCATAAAGCCGTAGGCAGCCCGAAGGTTCGCAAACTTCGCCTCAAAGGTATCTCCCGGCATCTTTCCCGCCATGGAGCCCTTGCCGTGGACCACCTCGTCATGGGAGAATACCAGGATGAAATCTTCACTGTAGGCATAAATCATGCTGAAGGTCAGCTCCCCGTAATGGTGGCAGCGGAAGTAGGGATCGCACTTCATGTATCCGAGGAAGTCGTTCATCCACCCCATATTCCACTTGTAGTCAAAACCAAGGCCGTCCTCCTTCACAGAGCCTGTCACCTTCGGCCAGGCTGTGGATTCCTCGGCAATCAGCACAGCGCCGTCCTTCCTTCCCTTAAACACAGAGTTTAAATGCTTTAAAAATTCCACAGCCTCCAGATTCTCATGGCCTCCGTAAATATTGGCCACCCACTCCCCCGGGTTCTTTCCATAGTCCAGATAGAGCATGGATGCCACCGCATCGAAGCGGATTCCGTCAGCGTGATACTTGTCTGCCCAGAACATGGCATTGGCAATCAGGAAATTGGATACCCCGGGGCGGCCATAATTGTAGATCAGGGTTCCCCAGTGCGGGTGAGAGCCCTGCCTCGGATCCTGATGCTCATAGACACAGGTTCCGTCAAACTGAGCCATCCCCCAGGCATCACGCGGGAAATGGGCCGGAACCCAGTCCAGAATCACGCCGATCCCCTGGCTGTGCATGTAATCCATAAAATACATAAAATCATCCGGGGTGCCGTAGCGGCTGGTAGGCGCATAATAGCCAGTCACCTGGTATCCCCAGGACGCATCCAGCGGATGCTCCATCACCGGCATCAGCTCCACATGAGTATAGCCCATATCCTTCACATAGGCCGCCAGTTCCGGCGCAATCTCCCGGTAATTATAGAACTCAGAACCCGGTATCTCTTCGCCGTGCTCGTCCAGGGAGAGCTCCTTTCTCTTCCAGGAACCCAGATGCACCTCATAGATAGACATGGGCCTGTCCTTGCTGTCAGTGGCTGCCCTCTGCTTCATCCAGTCCCCGTCATTCCACTCATATTTTCCCAGATCCCATACAATAGACGCGGTATGCGGACGAAGCTCTGCATAGTTTGCATATGGATCCGCCTTCAGAGCCGGATCCCCGTTTCTGAATTTGATCTCATACTTATAAATAGTTCCCTTTTTAAGACCCGGGATAAAGAGTTCAAAGATGCCGGAATCACCCAGCTTTCTCATCTGGTGGCGGCGCCCATCCCAGAAGTTAAAGTCTCCAACCACGCTGACGCGCATGGCACAGGGCGCCCAGACAGCGAAATAGACGCCCTCCACGCCTTTTACTGTCATCGGGTGCGCTCCCATTTTTTCATAGATAGAATAGTGGATTCCTGCTTCAAATTTCTTTAAATCATTTTCCGTAAACTGAGGCGCAAAGGAATATGGATCGCGGATCTCCCCCAGCGTCCCATTGTCATAGAACACCTGCAGCGTATAGTCGGCCAGTGTCTTTCTCGGAATCAGCACGGCGAAAAAACCAGCCTCATCTGCCATCTCCATGGGATAGGTTTTTCCCGTGGCTGAGAGCTTTACTGTAATATCTCTGGCTGTGGGTATAAACGCCTGCACCAGCATCCCCTGCTCCGTCAGATGCGCCCCCAGCATCCGGTGAGGATCAGAAGATTCAGAGTACACCAGCTCCTCAATGCCTGCCCAGTCCATAAGATCGTATAATACTTTGTCCATAAATGCGCCCCCTTGTAATTCCTTCTGTGGTAGTTCCTATTCTATCATTTCGCCCTGAATAATACAATATATTTTACATCCAGCTGATGAAAGGTCTGTTTTCAGGAAATATTCCATAATTTTACAAATTTCGCCTCAGCCGCTCCAAAATTCTTCATCCCTCGGCGCTCTGCCGCCCATTTTAACTGTACTTTCCGCAGAATCCCCCAGTTCATCTGTCAAAAGACGAGGTTTCCCTGATATGAAAAATCCATGTTTTTTTAGGCATAATACTTGCTAAATCAAAAAAACTCAGATAAACTAAAGGACATGTAATTCATTGTTAAAAGCAATTCGGGCAGAGGACAGCAGATTCGGCGGTGAGCTGCCGTTCTCCTCCTCGTCCAGAAACCATGAAAAGAGGAAGCTGAAATATGGAAAATAAAGAAAAGCGTCTTGGAAGCATAAGACATGATGAGCCTCCCAAAAGCAGGAAACGCGATGAGGAAAACCAGCCTTTCAGCTGGAAACGGGAAATTTTAAGCTGGATTCAGATTTTAGTCATCGCCGGGATCATAGCCCTCGTTCTCAACAGCTGTATTATCGCAAACAGTACCGTTCCCACTGGTTCCATGGAAAATACCATTATGGCTCACAGCCGCGTGCTGGGTTCCCGGCTTACCTACAAATTCAGCGAGCCTGAGCGGGGCGATATCGCCATATTCATCTACCCGGACGACAAGGCTGAAGGCAAGAAAACCTATTATGTAAAGCGTATTATCGGTCTTCCCGGTGAAACGGTTGACATCGTAGACGGAAAGATCTATATTGATGGTTCAGATACGCCCCTCGACGAGCCTTACCTGCATGAGCCTATGGACATGTACGGAAAGGATCACCTTCACTATGAAGTGCCTGAGGGCCATTACTTCATGCTGGGCGACAACAGGAATAATTCCAATGATGCCCGGTTCTGGGAGCACAAATATGTGCCAAAAGAGGATCTGGTGGCCAAGGTTTATCTGGAATACTTCCCGAATCCTCAGATTCTCCATTAAGCCCTGTCAGCCAGGCCTGAAACGAAAAATGACGGCACAGGCCATGATTCGAATGTGCTTTGATCACCGGCTGCGTACAGGGAATAGGGAAGCAGCCGCCAGACTGACTGGAAAGATAAAATTCTCCGGCGAGGAAACGCCGGTGAGAGGAGAGAGTAAGACATGAAAAAGGTTGTGAAGTTCGGCGGAAGTTCTCTCGCCAGCGCAAAACAGTTTAAAAAGGTAAAAGATATTATTACGGCTGACAAGTCCAGATGCTATGTTGTCCCATCGGCCCCCGGAAAGCGGAGCAGCAAAGACGATAAGGTGACGGATCTTCTCTACGCCTGCTATGACGCGGCCTCCTCCGGCGGGAGCTATAAAAAAATTTTTTCCGCCATCACAGAGCGGTATGAGCAGATTATCGAGGGTCTGTCCCTGAATGTGAATCTCGACTATGAGTTTAAGACTATCGAAGAAAATTTCCTGGCGGGAAAGGGCCGCGACTACGCAGCCTCCAGAGGCGAATACTTAAACGGAATTCTTATGGCCTCCTATCTGGGCTATGAATTCATAGACGCGGCAGAGGTGGTGCTCTTCGATGAGAACGGCGTCTTTCTTCCGGAAAAAACCAACGCGGAGCTCTCCGCCCGCCTTGCGAAATCTCCCCGGGCCGTAATTCCCGGCTTCTACGGCTCCATGCCGGACGGCACGGTAAAGACCTTCTCACGGGGAGGCTCAGACATCACAGGCTCCATCGTGGCCAGGGCCGTTCACGCGGATCTCTATGAGAACTGGACGGACGTATCGGGCTTTCTGGTTACGGATCCCAGGATCGTGGACAACCCAAAGACCATCGAGACCATTACATACCGGGAGCTTCGCGAGCTCTCCTACATGGGCGCCAGCGTGCTCCACGAGGAGGCCATCTTCCCGGTGAGAAAAGAGGGAATCCCGATCAACATCAGAAACACCAACCGGCCGGACGATCCGGGCACCATGATTGTGGAGAGCACGCTGAAAAAGCCCCGCTACACCATCACGGGGATTGCCGGAAAAAAGGGCTTCTGCGCCATTAATATTGAAAAGGCCATGATGAACACGGAGATCGGCTTCGGCAGAAAGGTGCTGGACGTGTTTGAACGAAACGGCATCTCCTTCGAGCACATGCCGTCCGGCATCGACACCATGAGCATCTTCCTCCACCAGTCCGAGTTCGAGAAGCACGAGCAGTCTGTCATCGCCGGAATCCACCGGGCCGTGGCCCCGGATCACCTGGAGCTTGACTCGGATCTGGCCCTCATCGCTGTGGTAGGCCGGGGGATGAAGTCGGCCCGCGGTACAGCCGGAAGGATCTTTTCCGCCCTGGCCCATGCGAGAGTCAATGTAAAGATGATCGATCAGGGCTCCAGCGAGCTGAATATTATCATTGGGGTCAAGAATGAAGATTTTGAGACAGCCGTTAAGGCGATCTATGATATCTTTGTGACGGTAGCGCTCTAAGGTGGAAGACGGGAACAGATTTTTGTAGGATATGGCATTTATAGCCTGGGGGCTGCCGGAAAACCGGCAGCCCCCCCTTTAAGATTCCGGGATACTCCCTGAAAATAAATCACATATCGCTACAGATAAGCATGAATCAAAATGGCGGCAGCAAAAAGAACCAGCCCTGCCCTGTATACCAGGCTGCTGAATCTGTTCTCCTCCTTCTGCGAAATGCTTTTTTCCGGGGGATTTCTCAAAGCCTCTATCAGACTGAGTGTTTGAAGAACAAGAATAGCCCCTGTAAAAAAATATATCAGGAGGCGGCTGTCCGTATATATGGCCAGCGCGTCAATCAGATAGAGAATACCCAGGAAATAATTTTGTTTTTTTTCGTTGATGAAAAAGCTCATTGACATCACCTACAGAATTTCATATTCAAAGTACCCAGGTGTCCATCCCAGAACTCCATCATTTGTATACCCATATGTATAGTTTACTGTAACTCTGACAGTATTTCCTAATACATTAGAACCAACGCTAAGGATCGCGCTGGCAATTGTCAAAGCCTTTGCTAGAGTTATATATTTTGATCCAGATACAATGGCAGCAGCTAATGCTGCAACAGATGCATCTAGTGCAACATGAACAGTAAAAGATTCTTTATGAACGTCTCCAATTTCAGGATTTGATGGGAAGGTTCTTGTCTGCACATTTCCCATCATTTGATAGTTTGCCAATAACGTAGCTTCTTCCGGCGTAGCGCCAAACTCTTCCATCAGCACTGTTCTTAATTCTTCATATGTCATTTCATTCAATCTACGTTCTAAATCATCAGCTTCATGAGGAATCTCTAATACCCCCGTGACACCGGCCTTAACATTATCAGCAGCAAACACAGAAGTCCCAATACTGACACACATTAAAGATGCAATTAATAAACTGCAAATAAATCTTTTCATCATATTTTTCATATGCTACCTCCTGCAATTTTTATTAACAATAATTACATTGAATCACATCCCATTGGAAACACCTCCTGTAAAAATAATTTTAAATTACATTTCGTTTTAGATTTTTATATTGGTAAACAGAGCTGGTCTTCGAGCCAGAAACACCATCATTAATAAGCAAGCAGGCTAAGCATGACATCTGTGCCTTTAATCCATGCATCCAAAGTCTTTTCCGCATCTGTAATGAGGCTGTTCCATCTATAAGGCCTGAACTTTATAAATCTGATAATGGAATTTCAGGAGCTGTTATGACATACTCCTGTCTCTTATCTGAATCTGAGGGAAATATATTTGCAGCATGTGATTATACTGTATATTTTTGCAAAATTTAGTTTTTTTCAAGTTATATTGCTATGTTATTTCATTTTTACCAATAACATTGTCATCTTACTATTATT
>ULYF01047758.1_pt1 | contig 10570 bp, 8 predicted proteins | sample 1961941 | NCBI WGS metagenome assembly ULYF01 (sample SAMEA4835857, study PRJEB28245) | human gut metagenome | biome: gut microbiome; material: fecal sample | place: Denmark | collected 2008 | reverse complement strand
CTGCTGGTGCCACATGCGGAATATTCTCTGCATCTGCAATTGCATTTCTGTACACTTCATCCGACTCCACAGAAGCAATTCCCTGTTCTTCAAAATATCTCAGGACAGAAGCCGTAGTACCAAGCTCCTTTGAAGCCCAGGCAGTCTCGATTTTCCCATTTTCATTCTGCAAAAGTGCTTCCAGAAGGCGAATACGCGCTTTAAATCTGGTCATGCCAAGCTCTTCCAGAAGCTTTTCCCCATCTTCTCTGGAAATCAGAAGGGTTATCCACCTTTTTTCCTGGGCTTTCATCTTTTTCTGAATAGGAAGAACTGTTTTCAGAGCCTGGATCATGGTAGAGCCATAATTTTCTTTCATCCACCCTGCCAGCGCGATCAGCCTGGATTCTGTGGTTTCCTGATCATTTTCAATACCGACAACAGACTTAAGCTGGATTCCCTTTACCTTAGGCTCATCAGAAATCCCCACTACATATCCCTTGCGCACATGATTTCCTCTTCCAAATGGAATGGAAACCACCATTCCCACCTGTATCTCGTCCTTCAGTTTCTCCGGAACCAGATATTGAAAGCTTTTATCCAGCTTCTCATGGGAAATGTCTACAATAATATCTGCATATGTCATGTTTTACTTTCCGGCAAGAATATCTGCAATCAACACACGCTCATCCATAGGATATTTTTTACCTTTGATTTCCTGGTAATCTTCATGACCTTTACCAGCCAGCACCACAATATCCCCTGGTTCTCCGTGATGGATGGCATAAGCGATTGCTTCCTTGCGGTCTGGAATCTCCACATATTTACCTTCTGTCTTCGCCATGCCCACTTTGATGTCATCAATAATAGCCTGAGGCTCCTCATCTCGCGGATTATCAGAAGTAATGATGGTCAGATCTGCCAGACGACCGGAAACTTCTCCCATCTCATAACGGCGAAGTCTGGAACGGTTTCCGCCACAGCCAAACAGGCAGACCAGTCTGTGGGGATGATACTCACGCAATGTAGTAAGAAGACTTTCCAAAGCCATTGCATTATGTGCATAATCAATCATCAGAGTAAATTCATCAGATACTTTCACCATCTCAATACGGCCTTTTACTTTTGCTACCTTCAGAGCCTTCAGGATATTTTCCTGGGAAACCTTAAAATGACGGCAGATTGCAATAGCGGTAAGAGAGTTGTAAATACTGAATTTACCTGGGATGTCGATTTCAACAGGAAAATCCATAAGTCCTTTCAACTGATAGGAAATTCCAAGATAGCCTTTTCCACCAATCAGTCTGGCATCCTCAGCGCGAAGGTCTGCTTCTTTTGAAAAGCCATAAGTTTCCAGAGTACAGGTATGTCCTTCTATAATTCTGTCAAAATGCTCATCATCACGGTTTACAATTCCTACGCGGCACTGCTTAAGAAGCATAGCTTTACAAGACAGATAATGGTCGAAGTCCTTGTGCTCGTTTGGGCCAATATGATCTGGTTCAATATTTGTAAAAATTCCAAAATCAAACACAAATCCCTGAGTACGATGCAGCATCAGCCCCTGTGAGGAAACTTCCATAACCACACAATCACAGCCAGCTTCCACCATTTCGTGAAAATACTCCTGAACTACATAGGATTCTGGTGTGGTATTGGAGGCAGGTATTATCTTATCTCCGATAATTGCCTCAATAGTACCGATCAGACCAACCTTGTATCCGGCATTTTCCAGAATGGATTTTACCATATAGGTAGTGGTGGTTTTTCCCTTGGTTCCGGTAATTCCGATTGTTTTCAGCTTCTCTGCCGGATGTCCGAACCAGGCCGCTGAAATAAATGCCATAGCATATCTGGTGTCTGCTACCTGGATAACCGTAACATCTGACGGTGCAGAAACCTCCTCTTCTACTACCAGAACTTTAGCTCCTTTTGCTGTCACATCCGGGATAAATTTATGTCCATCTACAACCGCACCTCTGATACAGATAAACAGAGAGCCGTCTGTTACCTTTCTGGAATCATAAACAACACCAGTGACTTCCTGCTCTGTGCTTCCCTGCACGCAGGTGTATTCTAACTTCTCTAATAAGGATGATAATTTCATAATATATGCCTCCCTATATTGACGTTGCTTTAAAATCACGCTCCAGAGCCTGTTTAAAAATCATTCACGCAATCTGCGCGTCTTGCAGAAAGCCTTTTTCAAATACGCTCTAATCTGGTGACATCATACAGCAACGCATACTCTTTTATAGAATATCACACACAGAATTTGTTTTCAATCTTTCCTGTTAAAAAACAGTAACCGTTCGCCTCACATAGTAGTTTCCATTCACGGGTCATCTGTGGAAATTGCCTCCAAACATTCTTCTTGCAGCTGCAGCAGAAAAAAGAAACGAAAGCAGAATCAGTACCTGAAACAGCTCTTTGTGGGAAGAATCCCCTGTTTTTGGAGAGGTGGACGCAGCCATTGTGGTGCCAGCGCTGTTCCCACTGCCTATACCAGTTCCATCTCCATTTCCGGTTCCGCTCCCATTTCCACTACTATCCTTCTCCTTATCTTCCACGCGGATGGTTGCCTGATCCCGCACTGCGCTTTCCTCACCAGTCTCGTCAGTAACTACAATAATCTGATTCATCAGGTTCTGGTCTTTCAGATCTTTTGGAAGTACAACTTTTGCCTTTAAATTCACACAGCCACCAGGTGCGATTTCCGGGATTTTCGCCTGAGTTCTGCTTTTATTCAGGGTTATACCCCTCTGTTCCTGAAAAGTAGCTGTTACTCCGGCAAGCCCGAAACGTTCTGTAGTAACTACGGAATGCAGAGTCACCTCTCCGGTATTGTGAATACTGATCTGATAAGTCACAGTCTCCCCAGGGCTGGCATTGTCGCAGTCAGCTGTTTTCTTTACCGTAAAAGAGGCTTTTCCCTGCTGTAATGTTAACTGTTTTTCTGCAGCTTTCTCTAGCAAAACCGGATTTTCTGTTTTTGCAAAAAGCTCCAGTTCCAGATTACTTTTCTGATCCATGTCCGGATCTATATAAAAAGACAGGGTTCGTGTTTCCCCTGCGGAAAGGCATTCCAGCACTGCACCACTTTCCGAAACTTCAAGGCCAGGCTCTTTTTCCCACACAGGTACCAGTTCCTGTTCTTTTATTTTTGCCTGAAGGGATATTTTATAAAAAGGTATCTGACCATTATTAGTCAGATTCACGACCATATGAATGCGTTTCCCAGTATAAAGCTCCTTTTCCCTGGCTTCCATCTCCACTGAAAAATCCATGTATGCAGCTGGTATCTCCAGATTCTTAGATAAAGCTTTACACAAAATGTTTTTTTCATTTTCCACTTTTTTTACAATGTAAACTCCGCCTCCATTTTCTTCTCCGCTTATAGCACCATTTGCATGCAAAATATCCTGACAGGTAGGAACTGTATGTTTTTCTGCCGGAAAACGATATTCATCCCGCAAGGTAACCGGAATTTTCAGCTGTTTTCCCTGTTCTCCCGGATTTATTTTCCAGCGGAATCCTGTTATACTGCTTGATCTTCCGTCAGCAGTCTCGATAGGAAGCTCCTCTTTCAGGCAGCCTTCAGGTGCCATAAACGAAGCATCTGGCTGAAAATATTCAGAAAGCCAGACTACCAGTTCGTAAGATGTTGGATGAGGTATTGTTTCATCCGAAAAATTATATTGCTCATTTGCCAGGCTCTCGTCCTGATTTCCACTGCTGAATAAATTTGCGCTGTTGCTTTCATATTCCTGGTTTTCATTTTCCCACATAAGTGACGCCAGCCCATCTGCCTTTACAGAAACCACCGCCTGAAATTTCTGCAAATCTATCCATACCGCATCCTGGGCAACAGATAACCCGCCTTCCATTTCTGCTCCATATGCCACTGCCGGCTGCGCCGTACATCCAACCAGCATCCCGGCTTCTGCAAGCAGACTTACTCCCACTGCCAGTATCTTTTTCCATATTCTGTTTTTCATTATAGCTTCTCCTTTTCTACCCCTATTTTTCATTAATCTCTGTTATTAAACTACTATAACTTGCCGCCTACCGGCGACATCACCATATAGGTAAGTCACTGACAGCACATGGGAATCACACCTTTCTCACTCAAACAGATCCTATTCACAGCATTCCGAAGCAAATTTGCCTTGCCATTGTATGCATCCATTTTCAAAAAAGCGTATAAAACGCCCAGGTTAACAGGTTTCCTTCAAAAAAACGGGTTATCTTGCGCCGAACCGGCGCGGTAGAAATTCTTTTCTGCAGAATGCAGAAACAAGATAGGTTTACTTTACCACACTTGGTCTTTAAATGCAATAAAGGGTCGGATTTTATTTTCATTTCATATTTTTTCGATTTCTTTTAGATTTGAGACACATTTTCCTCACAAATTGCCGATATAATGAATTTTGGATAGATGAAAAACCACTCTCTATCTCCCCCCTCAAAAATATAGGAAATGAGCCATCTGCCTGATGCGGATGGCTTTTCCTGTTTCAAGGACTTTTCTATTGCAATTCCCACCCTTAGCTTTTATAATGGAAGATATTACACAAGGATGTCCGGAGAAATCATTCATGTTGCTGTGAATACTTTCACAGTAATCCACTTAACTCTGATATCCGCATTATATTCTTGACAGAAACGAGGTATCTCCTATGAGTGAAAAAATCGTAGTAGTTGCATTAGGTCACAGAGCTCTCGGCACCACACTTCCAGAGCAGAAAGTAGCCACCAAAGCCGCAGCAAAAGCAATCGCAGATCTTGTTGAAGAGGGTGCCAAGGTGGTAATCTCCCACAGCAATGGCCCACAGATCGGCATGATCCACACTGCAATGAATGAATTTGGAAAGACACACCCGGATTATACATTCGCTCCTATGTCAGTCTGCTCCGCAATGAGCCAGGGCTACATTGGATATGACCTTCAGAATGCGATCCGCTCTGAATTTATCAGCCGCGGAATTTACAAACCTGTTGCTACCATTCTTACCCAGACTGTTATTGATCCATATGACGACGCTTTTGCAGATCCGGAGAAAATTATCGGACGTGTTCTCACTGAGGAAGAAGCTGAAGCAGAGGAAGAAAAAGGAAACTTTGTCACCAGACTTGCTGATGGCGGATACAGACGAATCGTAGCAGCTCCGAAGCCACAGAGAATCGTAGAGCTTGAGACTATACGAGCACTTCTCAATGCAGACCAGGTTGTTATCGCAGCCGGCGGCGGTGGAATTCCAGTGCTTGAGCAGGGCATCAACCTTCACGGTGCCAGTGCCATCATTGAGAAAGATCTTGCCGCAGGACTTCTTGCAGAAGAATTAAATGCCGATACTCTTCTGATTCTCACAAGTGTAGAGAACGTAAGTCTGAACCACGGTCAGGTAAATGAGCAGAAGCTTGGCAGCATCACTGTAGCAGACGCTAAGAAATACATCGAAGAGAACCAGTTTGCTTCCGGTTCCATGCTTCCCAAAATCGAAGCAGGTATTTCCTTTATCGAGAAAGGGGAAGGCCGGAGCACTGTGATTACTGATATGGCTCATGCCAAAGAGGGCTATGAAGGAAAAACAGGAACTACCATCCGCTAGAGCCTGTTTGCAAAAGGCTTTCCACAATATGTGCGTCACAATTTGTGGGAGATTTCACCCGGATAAGGGCGCTGTAGCGGGCTGCGGCAACCGAATTCGGGTGAAATTTCCCGCAAAGTGGGGCGTGCATATTGCGGGAATGATTTTTCAAACACGCTCTAAACATACAAAAAGAAACCTCCGACGAAATAAGTACTCATCTGACGAGGTTCCTTTTTTTACTATTTTTTACTATTATTTTCCCAATCTTAACGAGCAGTAAGCATCAATGAGGAATCTTCTGACTCTGTATTTATGATTCCGATCAGATCTCCCTCTTTCAGGGTAATCTTACGCTCCACGCCATCTGTCACTGTCATGCTTCCATTTTCACCCTCTTCTCCCATGATCATAAAACTTACAAAACCATTTGAACAGGAAGCAATGTAATATCCTGGGACAATGCCTCCATCCACATTTTCTCCAACCTCCAGCACATCTCCTGCCATCAGTTTATAAGAGGCTGAATCAGCCCCAGAACTGAACATATCTCCAAATTCTTCTTCAAGTATCGGAGCAAGGCTGTCCTTCAGGGAATCCCGGATTTCCGGTAAGCTTGCGCAGATGATCACCAGGACCATGAGCCATCCAAGAAGGGATCCTTTTTTCTTTTTTACCGGTTTCTGGGTGTAAACACTGCTTTTTTTAGCTGTAGTGCTGTAAGTTCCAGCTGTACTTTGTCTGCTCTTGGAATTATAATTCCCAGCAGGGACAGAGACCTTATTTCCATTCTTAGCAGCGCCAGTGCTGCCTCCATATGTACTTCCAGCTTTCACACTTCCCTTATTATAAAAATTCCCTGTGCCTGCACCAGCCAGTGACTTAGAACTTCCAGTTCCCGTTTTCTGATCATATTTATTTCCGGCTCCTGCCACGCCTGTTCCGGTCCCGGTCTTATATGCAGCACTTCCAGCCTTCTTATCTCCCAGCGGGATTTCCTCCTGGCGCATGATTGCCCGCGCCCGGCTGGTAGCATGACGGTAATGGTCACTTCTGTTCTCATTCAGATGATACAAAGTCTCATCATTTCTATAAGGCATTCCACACAGCTTACATCTGCCGTTTACAACAGGCCCGTCGCAGACCTGGCACCTCTTTTTCTCCATAGACATCCTCCCGGTTCTCTGGTTATTCTGTTTCACTACAACCTGTAATTCCTGTTTTTGCTCCAACAGGGAAAAATCATCACATTCTTTGTCTTTTATTGTATCTTTTTTGCATATTTCTTGCAAGGTCTAAATTGCCAAGCGGGAAAATACCTGTTATAATAAACCGAGATTGTTCCTGTTCACGTTTTAGTAACCACAGAACATTATCGTGAACAGAAAACAGAGATTAACACAATCAACAAGGAGGATTCCCATGGAACAATTAAAAATTCCTATGGGCTATCATGCAGACCTTAATCTTCATGATACTCAGGTAGCAATTAAAACTGTGAAAGATTTTTTCCAGCAGACACTTGCACAGAAGCTGAACCTTCTGCGTGTCTCCGCACCTATATTTGTAGATCCAAGTTCCGGCCTCAATGATAACCTGAACGGCGTGGAGCGTCCGGTAAGCTTTGACATCAAAGGCATGGACTGCAACGCTGAAATCGTACATTCTCTTGCAAAATGGAAGCGTTATGCACTGAAGAAATATGGTTTCTCTGTAGGTGAGGGCTTATACACCGATATGGTTGCCATCCGCCGTGATGAGGATGTTGACAACATCCATTCCATCTATGTAGACCAGTGGGACTGGGAGAAGATCATCACCAAAGAAGAGAGAAATGCAGAAACTCTCATTAACACTGTCCGTGCTATCTACAGCGTACTCCGCAAGACAGAAAAATACATGGCAGTACAGTATGACTACATAGAAGAAATTCTTCCAAGAGAGATTGCATTTGTCTCCACAGAAGAGCTTGTAGACATGTATCCGGATCTTACCCCTAAGGAAAGAGAATACAAGATCGTCAAAGAAAAAGGCGCTGTTTTCCTTATGCAGGTAGGTAAGAAACTGACAAATGGCGAGCGCCACGACGGACGTGCTCCAGACTATGATGACTGGGAATTAAACGGCGATATTCTGGTATACTATCCTGTACTGGACATTGCCCTTGAACTTTCTTCCATGGGTATCCGTGTAGACGAGACAGCACTTGACAAACAGCTTACAGAAGCCGGCTGTGACGACCGCAGAGAGCTCCCATTCCAGAAAGCCATTCTGAATAAAGAACTTCCATACACCATCGGCGGCGGCATCGGTCAGTCCCGTATCTGTATGTTCTTCCTGCGCAAGGCTCATATTGGAGAAGTACATGTTTCCCTGTGGCCTAAGGAAATGCAGGAAGAAGCTGCTAAAGGCGGTATTCCACTTCTGTAAAATAGAATCGAGGGATCAAATTGAATATACTTTTTTTCTTAACACCGAAAAGTGATATTGCCTACATTTTCGAGAATGAAACTTTGAGGCAGACTCTTGAGAAAATGGAACACCGGAAATTTTCCTGTATTCCTATTCTGAATCCAGATGGAAAATACGTAGGTACTATTTCTGAGGGTGATCTTCTCTGGGGAATGAAAAATCTGAACATCACGGATATGAAAACAGCCGAGGAAGTACCAGTTATGGCTATCTCCAGAAGAGCCACCTACAAACCGGTACACGTTGACTGCGACATGGAGGATCTCCTGGACCGCGCAATCAACCAGAACTTTGTGCCGGTTATAGATGATCAGGATCACTTTATCGGAATTGTCACAAGGAAAGAAATCATCAAATATTGTTATAAAGAAATGAAGAAAAACACATAGGATTTTAATTCACCGCATTTTTCACACAAAAAAAGACAACCTCTGTCCCATTTAAACCAATGGAAAAGGTTGTCTTTTTTCTTTTTACAGAACCTTAGACAAAAATTCCTTCAATCGCGGATTCTGCGGATTTTCAAAAAACTCCTTCGGCGCATTCTGTTCCTGAATTTTGCCGTCATCAATAAATAAAACTCTTGTTGCAACCTCTCTTGCAAATCCCATCTCGTGAGTAACTACAACCATAGTCATGCCGCTCTTTGCAAGCTCTTTCATCAGCTCCAGAACCTCTCCAACCATCTCCGGATCCAGTGCAGAAGTAGGCTCGTCAAAAAGCATAACATCCGGATTCATGGCAAGGGATCTTGCAATGGCAATACGCTGCTTCTGACCACCGGAAAGCATATCCGGATAAGCATTTGCCTTATCTGGAAGTCCCACACGAGCAAGAAGCTCGTCCGCACGTCTGGAAGCCTCTTCCTTTGTCATCAGTTTCAGGGCAACCGGTGCCATCATAATATTCTGCTTTACCGTCTTGTGTGGAAACAGATTAAACTGCTGGAAAACCATTCCGATCTTCTGGCGATGTCGATTTATGTCAACCTTGGGATCTGTGATATCTGTTCCTTCAAACAGGATTTTACCTCCTGTAGGCTCCTCCAGAAGGTTGAGAGAACGAAGGAAAGTGGATTTACCAGAGCCAGATGGTCCGATAATGGCAACAACCTCGCCCTGACAGATATCTGTGGAAATTCCATCCAGAACCTGATTGGATCCAAACGCTTTTTTCAGATCCTGTACCTGGATCAAAACTTTACTCTTATCAACGCTCACTGGTTCTCAGTCTCCTCTCCAGTTTATTCATAAAGAAGGTCAGTACCATGACCACGATCAGATAAATTGCAGCTGCTGCCAGAAGAGGCATAAAAGCATTGTAGGTACGGCTCTGGATCAGCATTGCACCCTTGGTCAGGTCCATCATTCCGATGTAACCGATAATAGAAGTTTCCTTGATCAGCACGATAAACTCATTTACCAGTGCAGGAAGCACATTCTTAAACGCCTGTGGAATGATAATAAGACGCATGGTCTGGGTAAAATTAAGTCCCAGGCTACGTCCTGCCTCTGTCTGTCCCTGGTCAATTGACATGATTCCGGAACGGACGATCTCCGCTACGTAGGCACCTGAGTTGATACCAAATGCCAGACTTCCTACCAGAATCTCATTGACGCTTACAGAACCAAAAACTACAAAGTTCATGATCAGAAGCTGGATCACAGTAGGTGTTCCACGGATCACAGTCAGATAAACTCTGCAGATGGAGTTGGCAATTTTAAAATTCCCGGATTTATCGTGGGAAGAACGGATAATTGCCACCAGAAAACCGATACAGATACCGATCAACAGGGCGAAAACTGTGATGATCATGGTATTTTTCAAACCATCCAGCAGCCAGGTGTATCTGTCATCTTTTATAAAATTGATATAAAAATCGTGTCCAAATTTTTCAAACATATTTTTTTCCTTTTTATCCTGATATCTTTATAATGCAGCCTTGAACGTGTTTGAAAAAGCATTTCTGCTTATGCCTGCATTATAGGAAAAGCTGTCGAAAAAGCACTGGCTGTCTGATGCAACTCAGTCAGCCAGTACCAGGTTCCGGCAGCTTATACTTTGTTCTTTCTATCAGTCAGCCTTTACAATGATAACCTGGCTTGCATTTGCATAGGTGTCTGTGAAATCAACGCTCTCCAGACGATCCTCTGTAACGGTCATTCCGGCAGCACCGAAATCAGCCTTTCCAGACTGTACTGCAGCAAGGATTGCATCAAACTCCATATCGTCGATTTCAAGCTCATATCCAAGCTTATCGCAGATTGCCTGTGCAATATCAGCGTCGATACCAACAATTTCATCACCATCACGGTACTCATATGGCTCGAACTCAGCGTTTGTTGCCATTACAAGAGTTCCGTTGGAACGGTCTACATCTTCCGGAGACTCATATGGTGTCTCGCCAATGTTGTCGCCGATGTAGTTGTTCATAATATCATCAACAGTTCCATCCTCTTTCAGTTCTTTTAATGCGCCGTTGATCTTGTCAAGAAGCTCATCATTGCCTTTCTTCAGGCAGATTGCAT
>ULYF01023459.1_pt1 | contig 10612 bp, 9 predicted proteins | sample 1961941 | NCBI WGS metagenome assembly ULYF01 (sample SAMEA4835857, study PRJEB28245) | human gut metagenome | biome: gut microbiome; material: fecal sample | place: Denmark | collected 2008 | reverse complement strand
GGCGAGTTGCAAAAGGGCGGCATCCATCGTACGGATGCCGCCCTTTTGCGGATTTTTGCATTGCGCGCGGGCGCGCTATGCCTGCCCTTGCGCCTGCTCCCGCGCTTGCGGCACCGGTTCCGGATTGTCGTTGAAGTCGCCTTCCAGGCGCGACACCACCAGCGCGCCGAGGCTGTCGCCCAGCACGTTCATGGGCGTGCGGGCCATGTCGAGAACGCGGTCGATGCCCGCGATCAGGGCCACGCCTTCCAGGGGCATGCCCATCTGCACGAAAACGATGCTCATCATGATCAGGCCCGCGCCGGGAACGCCCATGGTGCCCACGGCGGCGAGAATGGACATCAGAATGACGGTCAGTTGCGCGTCCAGCGGCAGCGAGATGCCGTAGAATTCCGCCACAAAAATCGTGTTGATGCCCATGTACAGGGCGGTGCCGTTCATGTTGATGGTGTTGCCCAGCGGGATGCCGAAGCTGACCACGGTGCGCGATGCGCCCAGCGCCTCGGTGCAGCGCATGTTCGAAGGCAGGGCGGCCGCGCTGGAGCAGGTGGTGAAGCCGATCATGAAGGGCTCCAGCATGCCCTTGACGAAGCGCATCACCGGAATCTTGACCACGAACTTGACCAGCGGCAGGAACATGAAACAGTACAGAATGGCGCAACCGGCGTACATCAGCAGAATGACCTTGCCCAGGGGCAGCAGCACGGCAAGGCCGTGCTTGGTCACGGTGTAGGCCATGAGGCCGAAGACGCCGATGGGCGCATAGTGCATCACAAAGCCCGTTACCTTGATCATGACTTCGCCGCAGGAGTCGAAGAAACGGTGCAGATGCCGTCCGCTCTCACCCAGGGAACTGATGCCGAAGCCGAAAATAATGGCGAAGATGATGATCTGGAGCATATTGCCCCTGGACATGGCTTCCACCGGGTTGATCGGGATCAGGTTCATCAGCGTGTCGTTGAGGGCCGGCGGGGTCACCGGCTTGACGTGCAGATTGTCGGTGGAGAGGTTCACGCCCGCGCCCGGCTGCACGATGTTGGCCAGCAGCAGGCCCACGGCCACGGACACCGCCGTGGTGATCAGGTAGTAAAGCAGGGTCTTGGTGGCCACGCGCCCCAGTTTGGTGGTGTCGCTGATGCCCGCCGCGCCCGCCACCAGGGTGGCGAAGACCAGCGGAACCACCACCATGCGGATCAGGCGGATGAAAATGTCGCCGAGAAATTTGAAGACGGCGCTGCCCAGCGCCCAGTCCTGCGCGACCACGCCCACAAGCACGCCCGCAACCATGCCGATGCCCATCTGCATGGGCAAGCCCATTTTGATCTTTGCCATACCATTCCCCATCAGTAATATTTCCAGGCAACAGCCGCGCCCATGACGTTCTTGTCCGCCGGTGATGGCGACAGGCGCGGTCGGGCTGGATTGCGGAACTCCCGGAGGCCGGGCGGCCGTATTCAGGCCGGTTCAGGGAGATAATGGTATTTCGCGACCGGGTCAATCAACGGGGCGGGATTTGCGGCTGTTCACAGCAGCGGCATAAAAATTATTGCCTTTCAGTAAAAAAATCTTTGACTTTGCAGCCAAGGGAAGTGCTGATTAATGAAGATTTTTGTTCTCTGCCAAGGAAGGCGAACTGCGGGCGAAGGGAGTATATCCAAACATATTCGACCTTCGTAGGGGGCGAGCCTGACGTGGGCAGAGGGCAAAAAGACCATTAATCAGTGCCTCCCAAGATGCTTGGCGATTGTTTGCAGCGTATATAACCGGCATTCCACTCTGTGCTCATTCCGTGTGCGCAGGACCGTTTTGTCTGACAAGCCTGACAGCGCGACCAGGGCGCGTATCGTTATCTTTCTGTCAGCCATAATATTTTTGACATTGCGCGTTATCATGCGACACCTTTTATTTTGTCTCCCCAATAAAGCTTTTTCAAAGAGTCTTTATGCCCCGTGGGAAAATTTTTATATCATTCATATATGGAAAAATTAATTCTCTTCACTCGTTAAATTAATACTATATTCTGGTAACTCTGACACAATTGCTCCATTGCATTGTTGCTTAATATAGATAAATTTAACTTGGCTTGATGTGTTTTTGCAATGCTTCATTGTCTTGACTGGAAAAACGAAGTGTGCTTTTCTCAAGGCAGGTGCTCGTAAAACACCTTCCCGCGACGGCTACCATCCCGACAGTATGGCTTTTTTGCGCCCTTTGGCTGGCGCTACTGGCTATCTATTGCCGGGTGTTGTGGTCATGTCCAGGCCGAAAGGCTAAAAGCCACAAGCCGCTCGCGGGCGGTTTACGACACCCGGCGTTGTCATCGTAAGGCAGCGCCAATGTAAAAACCCGCGAGGTGCCTTATGTCCCATCATTTCCCGAGCGCTGCTCCGCAGCCGCAGTCGTCAACGCCCCCTTCTCAAAGTCATTCCGAACTGACGGAACGGATCGCAAGATTCCGGGCCGCCGCCCAGGACCTGTTGGCCATGTATGAACCGGCAGGGCAGGGCAGTAGGCCCAATCCGCGTCCCAATCCGGATTCGGACGGCGAAACCCGCTGCTATCACCTTTCTGCGGGAGCGGTGCAGCATGAGCGCAAACTTTTGAAACACTACGGCGCGGAAGATTTTTGCGATCTGCTGGCAGAAACCTATATGCTCCTGGTGGGCGTGGTCAAAATAATGAAAAGCACGCACCATGATGTGCGCGTGAAAGGCTATGTCATTGCCAGCCTGGGCTGCCTCCTTGAGCAGGCGTCCAACCTGGTGTTGCGGATGCGGAACGTCTACGACAGGATGGAAAGGGTCAGCCGGTAAGCAGCTCCCAATCTCTTTTTGTGCCACTATTTCTTCACGCAAAAAGGCCCTCGCGATCTGTCATCGCGAGGGCCTAAATTTGCCTACTCACAGCAGCTTGGGCATGACTTGTCCCGCTTGCCGGGTCTCCGGCAGTGTGGCTGTTTCCATATGCCCGTTGGGATAACGCAGGATATATTGTCCATTGTCGTCAAGATAGCTCAGCGGTACGCCTTTTTTCAGCTCCTGCTCAAGGATGAGGTGCTGGTTTTCTATGGCAATTTTGACGATCTCTTCCAAGGTCAGAGACATGGCGACCTCCTTTAAGCAAGAGAATACGAAGCGCGCGCCGGATGGTCGACAGGCGTGGAGATGTGCCTGTTTAACCAACCTCTCCCAGTCCAATGCTCCGGATGCCGAAAGTGTTCTCCCGGAAACGGCCACGAACCTCAGTATTGTCGTATTCCTCGCCGATATGGATGACGCGGGATCTTCGTCTTCCAATTCGCTCGTCAGAGACCCCGGCAAGTGTTGTCTTGGCAGCCGGGGGGCTACTTTCTTGCGCATTTCTTCGTATGCGCCCTAATCAGCCAGCTTCTCATTCAGGGGATTCACGTCTGCCTTGGTCAGGGCCAGACGTGCTTTTGTGCAATGAGGAGCTTGAAGATTCAAAATCTCACCTGGGCGGATATCGAATCCAACGCGGTTATGAAATTGTCCAAGAAAAAGAACACAGGGCAGGAGCGCGACGAGACCACCTCCAGCACTCATGAATTATCCGAAGGACAGCGCGTCATACAGTGATGTCGGAGTATTGCTGACAAGAAGGGCGACAACAGATAAACTGCCGGAAAAGGCCGTCGCCCCAAGGAGTGACAATGGGCATAGCGAAACAGGAAGCACAGATTAAACAAATTGATGCGTTGCACGGCCAGCTTGCGACCTATCGCCCCTATGAAGGCGATAGGCTTGTGCAACTCCGCAAATATTACCGGCTCGGCCTGACATGGACGAGCAATGCCATAGAAGGCTCCTCCTATACGGAATCTGAGACAAAAATTCTTCTGGAAGACGGAATCACCGTTGCCGGTAAAACCTTGCGTGAGACTATGGCCGCTCTGGGTCATGCCAAAGCGTACGACTACATGTTCACGTTGATAGGCAAGAAAGGTGTAAGTGAACAAGATATTTTAGCGATGCACGGAATGCTTGATGGCGGTATGGAAACCGGCACAGCCGGGGAGTACAGAACAACCGCAGTATTCATCACCGGCACCACGTTCAAGTTTCCTCCTGCGGGAGAAATTCCCGTCTTGATGCAAACTCTATTTACGCAAACAATGCCAGTATTGGCTTCACTTCATCCCGTGGTGCAGTCCGCAAAAATTCACAAGGAAATTGTTACCGTTCACCCCTTCAGCGACGGCAACGGCCGGGTGGCTCGCCTTGCCATGAATACGCTCCTTATCCAACACGGCTATATGCCGGTGCAGATTTATCCTGTTATCCGGCAGGATTATATTGATTCATTGCGTTGCGCGCAAACGCAGGGCGATGATTCGGACTTTATCGAACTCATCTTACAGCAGGAAATCGAGTCACAGAAAGAGATTTTGCGTATTATCAAGGAATAAAAATGCGTTTTATTCTTTGAGTCTTTGATTTTGTCAACATATTTCAATATGTTTTTGACAAAAATGAGACATTAGTGTGCAGAATAGGCCAAATCCTGCCCTGTAAGCAGATTGATGCAAAGCAGCCCTGCAAATAAAAAGGTCTTGAAGACGAGTGCTCGGCGATATGGATATCGGTGTGGAATTGTCCTTGGATTATGCGAAACTCAGCGCAGAAAGGCTTCTTGAGGCCAAGGAACAAAGAACGTGCCATAGCGGGAAAATACTTCGGCACGTTCTCAAGTTGCGTGCCGGAATTTTTTATTTTGCGTGAAAACTCACAGTCGTTTTGATTCAAACTAAACGCCGCGTTATAGTGCTCGTCCATGTGTCCAATAAAAAACATGTTACATTTTTTGAGTATAACATGTTGATTTTATAGAGGAAACTGGATTTGAATTTTTCACCTAATATCTTGATATTAATTGATATTAATACAAAAATATTTACAATACCTCGTAAAATCCTCCTTAATTTTATAGATGTTCCTGGACATTGTAGAACGATTCACTGCCATTGGAATTTTTTTATCAGCCCTTTCTTTTCACATTCGCTTCTGACCTTGATAACACTTGCAATGAAATCTTTGATTCGAGCAAACGGCACTTCACTTAATGGCTTCCAGTGACTGAGGATATTCAAGGTATCCCCAACAGTTATAAAAATCATTCCAACAAGCTTTTGAGCTTCTTCTTGTGACATAAGATTGGAGCCGTCAAAATCACATTGCAGAGAGTTACATAATAGCCTTGCAATATTATTAGGTTCATCAAGAGAGTGTGATTTCGAATATTTCATCACTTCTTTTGTTTTTCTATTTTTGGGATTAACCTTGGCATCAACTAATATATTTTCAACTGTGAGTCGGTTTCCATATGCAAACGGTATCAACATCTGCATTCCGGCGACAAATTCTGTCATAAAGGATTCTGAAAGTTGCCGCAGAGTTGCTCCTCTATCGACATAATTTTCTTCATCAATGGTTAATACACGAGCAGCTAACTCTTTAAAATCATCAAGGTATGGGCCAAAATCAATGTCCCACTTTGAAACATGGATAGATTTCCATTTGTTTCTGGCTGAATAAGATTCAGCAAAGCGAAGTACATCTCTTGCCCATGCTTCATCATGAGTCGTAATAATCAACTGATAGTCTAAAAATTTACTTGTAAGCATTGAAGCGACCCTATGCTTATGGCTACTGTCAATGCTGGTTAGCACATCATCGAGAACCACTAATGAGCCTTTTGGGTTAAACTTTAAGACAGATGCGAGAAAGATACTCAAGCCCAATGAATCTAAATGCCCCTCGCTTAGATAAAAATTGGGGTCAACAGAGGTTGTTTTATCAAAAAAATCAATCTTAAGATGCATTAGGGGTGACCGCCCACGTGTGGGCGTCAGTTCGATTTTTGTGCATTCAGATATTTCAGCTCCATCCTCAGAAAAATTATGGAATTCGTTATAAATTTGTGAAATCTCCACAACAAAACTATCAAGAAATGACAAAAGTCCATCAGTGCATGCCTTTTCAATAGTTACGCGTGCAGCTTCAACAGCTTTATAAATTTCTATTTGCTTTAAATACTCACTATTCAGCGATTCAATCTCTGGTAAAACTTGAAGAAAAGATGATATATGGTCGAATGCAATTTTAATCTTTACATCATGCGTAGCCAGCATATTTTTCTGCTTATCTTCAAGTAATGCTAATAGCTTAACTCTTTCATTGAAAAGTGTTGTATATGAAACAAGCATTAAAGTATTATCTTTTGTATCAACTGGAACGTCGTCACGTATATTTTTAAGCATATTTGAGAATGAATTGATTGCTTGCACATAGCTTGCTTGCAATTCACTGCTCATAAACTGCTTACATAGTTCAAGCTCTCTTCTAAGCTGGCTTACATGCGAATCGAGCGTGTAAACCACTTGTTGAACTGTAGATTTTTTAGCAGAGAGAGCATCACTCAGCTTACTCAATATTTGTCTTCTGTTCTTAAGCTGTAAAAGTAATCCTGTTGGAGAAATTTCTTGCCCGCATATAGGGCACTCTTGTTCGTTTGAATTTTGCTCAAAATAAATTATCGCATTGTCGATAATGGCACTTTTGTTACCGTCCTTAAAAGCTTGTGTAAGAGTTACAACTTCCTTTAATATCTTGGAATATTTGTCAAATGACTCTTGCAGTTTATCATTGAAGGGCATTTTTAATGACTCAACTGCATTTGTAATCTTTGCATAGAAGTCTACATCTTGAAAACTAAGCTTCTTCTCGATTTCTTGCCGAACTAACTCTAATCCATCTGTTTTATCAATTTTCTCGATACTAATATCTGTTAGCAGCTTATTTGTATACTCAATGACTTCACTCAAATTTTTTGGAATGAACCCATTAACTAAAATTCTATACTTTGATTGGATACGCTGCTGTATAGCCTCACATCGATCTTTTAAATCTTTAGCAGCTTCTTGAAATTTTTTCCTCTGTTCGCCGATCTCATCTTCCCCGAGCAGTTCCATTATGTAACGAAATCTATCAGATGGGTTACTCTCAATAAGAGATATAATTTTATTGCGTCGCAATATAAAGTTTCTTGGCAAGGGGTGTTTTTCTAGGTCGCCCTTATTTTGTGGGTTCCACACTAACCCCGCACTAGGGTCGACAGTACAAGTAACTTGAGAAGAATTTTGGGGATAAATCACAATTGAGGGTTCGTTGCTTGACTTAATATGCCGATAGGAACTTGGTTCCCTAGAGCCATCGATATTTGAGCTAAAAAATAGTTCCAGCCCATCAACTATGCTGGATTTTCCTTTCCCGTTCCCACCAATTATAAGCGTATTTTTACCACCAAAATCAATCGTATTAGAGGGCAGCCCCCGGAAGTGAAGAAAGGATATTTTATCAATCAGCATACTATATCCTCTTTTTATTTATCAGTTTTATTTGATGCGATGGCTTCTGTTAAAGTCTCTATGATTGTCTCTTTGGACAAATTGGCTGTTCCAAAAAGTTTTTTTAATGTGGTTGCTTGCTCTTCATTTTTTGAATTTTTTTCAATGCTTTTAGCTATATGATTCATCAGCGAATCATGGACTGTCGTATCGTCGGTACTTTTTGAACTTTCCACGTTCCCTCCAATGTTTTCCCGTGAGCTTAGCCTAAGAGAAAGGGAAGCTCAATCAGCGAGTCTATTTCTTGATTCTTGAATACCGCTGTAAGTTGTGATTTTGTCAATTCTGGTGATTCGTACCCACCTTTCCACGAGCGGCTGCCATCCCGACAGTATGCTTTTTGCGTCCATTGGTTGACGCTGCTGGCTATCTATTGCCGGGTGTTATGGTCATGTCCAAGCCGAAAGGCCAAAAGCCATAAACCGCTCTCGTGGGCGGGTACGACACCCGGCATTTGCTATTTGGGGAATGCCAATCGTGCAAACCACGAGGTGCCTTATGCCCCACCATTTCCCAAGCGCTGCTCCTCGGCCTCAGTCGTCAACGCCCCCTCCTCGGAGCCATTCCGAACTAGCGGAACGGATCGCAAGATTCCAGACCACCGCCCAGGACCTGCTGGCCATGTATGAACCGGCAGGGCGGGGCAGCGGGCTCAACCCGCGCCCCAGTCCGGATTCGGACTGCGAAACTCGCTGCTACTACCTTTCAGCGGGAGCGGTGCAGCATGAGCGCAAACTTTTGAAACACTACGGCGCGGAAGATTTCTGCGATCTGCTGGCAGAAACCTATATGCTCCTGGTGGGCGTGGTCAAAATAATGAAAAGCACGCACCATGACGTGCGCGTGAAAGACTATGTCATTGCCAGCCTGGGCTGCCTTCTTGAGCAGGCGTCCAAATTTCTGAGGGCGTTGATGGAAAGCCGAACTGTGCGGCAAGCATGGCCTGCGCGGGGCCCGGATCATGCCTGATCGCCTTTACAGCAACGTATTCCAGCGGGCGGATCGGGTAATGTTATGCACCTTGTCGGTCGACTTGTCCGCCGTTCCGTCCATATATTCCACTGCGTCACGCGGTCTTTCCAAGATGCGTTTTTCATTCTTGACAAGAGTAAGTCAATGAATTACATATAATGCATGAGAAAACACTCTCATGACAGTAACTGAAACCCCGGCGTTTACGCATGAAGCGAAATCGCTGCTGAGCGAAGACGAGCGGAACGATCTGATACTGTTTCTGGCCGAGAATCCGGAGGCGGGAGATATTATCGAACAGACAGGGGGCGTAAGAAAGGTGCGCTGGGCGCGCCAGGGGGGTGGCAAAAGCGGTGGCTATCGCGTCATTTATTACTACTACACGCAGGCGATACCGCTTTTTGCGTTGCTGATATACCCCAAAAACCGCAAAGACTCCCTCACAATGGGGGAGAAGAACGGCTTGAAGAAATTTGTGGGAGAAATCCTGAAAGCCTATGGAGTACGTAAGCCATGAGTGAATTTGGCAAGAAGCTCTTGGAGAGCATGGAGCAGGCGGTCGAAATCGCCCAAGGTGACATGCCCAAGTCAGACTACGTTGAGCACATTGTTCAGGTGGCGCGCGCGCCTGAGCGTGTGGACGTGAAGGCTATCCGCAAGAGCATGGGAATGACACAGGCCGGGTTTGCCGCGAGTTTCGGCCTGTCTCTGTATACCCTGCGCGGATGGGAACAGGGCAAGCGAAAGCCTGACCCCGCCGCGCGCGCTTATCTGCGTGTTATCGAAAAGGCGCCTGATACCGTGCGTGCCGCGTTGGCAGGCTGAAAAAGGTTTTGAAATCCTACTATCGCGTCAAGCGACTGTGCCCAATAAAAAAACAGGTTACGTTTTTTGAACGTAACCTGTTGATTTTATGGAGCGGGAAACGGGATTTGAACCCGCAACCTTCAGCTTGGGAAGCTGATACTCTACCGTTGAGTTATTCCCGCAGAAAGGGCGGTGGAGCGGGAGACGGGATTTGAACCCGCGACTTCAACCTTGGCAAGGTTGCACTCTACCACTGAGTTACTCCCGCATATACGAAACGGCGAGGCGTGAAAATACTCTGGAGGCGGCATCCAGATTTGAACTGGAGATGGAGGTTTTGCAGACCTCTGCCTTACCACTTGGCTATGCCGCCGATAAAAAAATTGGAGCGGGAGACGGGATTTGAACCCGCGACTTCAACCTTGGCAAGGTTGCACTCTACCACTGAGTTACTCCCGCTCAGCGAAAAAATCTTTTACGCGTTCCTTTCCCGGCTGTCAAGCGCCGGGCTGAAACTTTTTTCCCAATCGCTCTTTTGTGCCGGAAAAACGCCGGAATACGGACTGTTGAAATCATCCCCGGCCCGTATCCCGGCGCGGCGTTCAATCCTTGAGGCGGTTGTCCACAATGCGCTGGGCCTTGCCTTCGGAACGCTGGATGGAGTGCGGCTCCATCAGGCGCACCTTGGCCGTGACGCCCAGAAATTCCTTGATATTCTTCTGCAAACGGCCTTCCAGCATCTGGAGCTTGCGGATTTCGTCGGCAAAGAGCGAATCGCTCACTTCCACGCGCACTTCCAGCGTGTCCAGATTATTGGAGCGGTCCACAATGATCTGGTAGTTGGGCGTGAGGCCCTCGCTCTCCATGAGAATGCCTTCGATCTGCTGCGGGAAGACGTTGACCCCGCGGATGATCAGCATGTCGTCGCTGCGGCCGCGCAGGCGCGAAATGCGCACATGGGTGCGCCCGCAACGACAGGGCGTGTAATCCAGGCTGGTCAGGTCGCGGGTGCGGTAACGCAGCAGGGGGATGCCTTCCTTGGTCAGGGTGGTCAGCACCAGTTCGCCCACTTCGCCGGGCGGCAGCTGCTCGCCGCTGATCGGGTCGATGATTTCGGGCAGGATGTGGTCCTCCCAGAGGTGCATGCCGCATTTGGCGTCCACGCACTCCATGGCCACGCCCGGTCCCATGATTTCGGAAAGGCCGTAGATGTTCAGGGCGTCGATGCCCATTTTCTGTTCCATGTCCCGGCGCATGGCTTCGGTCCAGGGTTCGGCCCCGAACACGCCGATGCGCAGCGGCAGGTCGCGGAAGTCGATGCCCGCCTCCTGTCCGGCCTCCCAGAGGTGCAGGGCGTAGGAGGGCGTGCAGCAGAGCACCGTGGCCGCGAAGTCGCGCAGCAGAAAGGCC
>ULYF01060305.1_pt1 | contig 10783 bp, 9 predicted proteins | sample 1961941 | NCBI WGS metagenome assembly ULYF01 (sample SAMEA4835857, study PRJEB28245) | human gut metagenome | biome: gut microbiome; material: fecal sample | place: Denmark | collected 2008 | reverse complement strand
ACAAATGGCTGTCGATGCACAGATGTGGCAACCCAAACGGCGGACGAGGCACGGATGCTTACAAGCAACAACTTATACAATTATTAATGCAAAGTGTTGACAAATTACAACAATATATTGCAAAATCCGTTTAAATTTGTTATACTATACCAAAAGGACCAAAAGACTAAAAAACCGAAAGAGCCAAAGGACCGATAACATCATAAGTAATCGGCTGTCGGTTTTAAGGGGAGGGCATACATGAGCGTGAAATACATACTGTATAATCCTTTATCTTGCAATGGAAAAGGAACAGAGCTTGCACAAAAGCTGACGGAAATATACAAGGACGATGAACTGAAATATTGCAATATGACGCAGATAAGCGGATACGGCACATTTTTTGACAGTATTTCGCCCGAAAGCGATATTGTGCTGTGCGGCGGTGACGGTACGCTTAACCGTTTTATAAACGACAGCGACGGGTATCCTTATGAAAATCCGCTGTATTATTACGGTACGGGAAGCGGAAATGATTTTTTGCGTGATCTCGGCATGGAGCAGGGCTGTGAGCCTGTAAGGATAAATGAATATGTCAGAAATCTGCCTATTGTAACGGTAAACGGCAAAAGCTCACGGTTTATCAATGCCATAGGCTACGGAATTGACGGATATTGCTGTGAAACGGGCGATGAGCTGAGAGAAAAATCCGACAAGCCGATAAATTATACATCTATTGCGGTTAAAGGTCTGCTGTTTCATTTCAGGCCGGCGAATGCGGTTATAAACGTTGACGGCAGGGAGTACAGCTATAAGAAGGTATGGCTTGCGCCGACGATGAACGGCAGGTTTTACGGCGGCGGTATGATGACCGCTCCGCAACAGGACAGAAACAATCCCGAAGGGAAGCTGTCGGTTGTTGTGATGCACGGCAGTGGGAAGCTGAAAACGCTTATGGTGTTCCCTTCAATCTTCAAGGGGGAGCATATCAGCCATACCGAGATGGTAGAGGTGCTGACCGGAAAGGAGATCACAGTGCGGTTTGATTCACCTGCCGCATTGCAGATAGACGGCGAAACGGTAAAGAATGTCAGCGAATATTCGGTGAAGGCGTATGACAGAGAGAACGGCGACCGGAGGTATAAAGACGGAGAAAAGGAAAAAGAAAGCGAAACTGTTTGAATAAGTGCATAGGCAGGAGATGTCGGGTTGGGAGGGTGCTATATTTAATAGAATATATTCGTAGAGCTTGCTTATATAAGAGATAAAACGGCAAACAAAAAACCGCTTGATTTTGACAATCAAGCGGTTTTTAACTGGTCTGAGTGACAGGATTTGAACCTGCGGCCTCTACCACCCCAAGGTAGCGCGCTACCAATCTGCGCCACACCCAGATAACAGTAAACATTATACACGGTTTTCGGGTATTTGTCAAGGGCTTTTTTAAAAAAATACGAAAAATTTTCGGCAGAGCTGTTAAAACGGCTTTGTTGTGCGAAATGACGGGCTGTGGTCGATGCGACCGTAGGGTGAAGCGAGGCGGTTGTGGTCGATGTGACCGTAGGGTGAAGCGGAGCGGTTGTGGTCGATGCGGCCGTAGGGTGAAAGCAAGGTGGTTATGGTCGATGTGACCGTAGGGTGAAGCGGAGCGGTTGTGGTCGATGTGGCCGTAGGGTGAAAGCGAGGCGGCTGTGGTCGATGTGGCCGTAGGGCAAAAGCAAGGTGGTTATGGTCGATGTTGCCGTAGGGTGAAGCGGAGCGGCTGTGGTCGATGTTGCCGTAGGGTGAAGCGGAGCGGTTGTGGTCGATGTTGCCGTAGGGTGAAGCAGAGCGGTTGTGGTCGATGTTGCCGTAGGGTGAAAGCGAGGCGGCTGTGGTCGATGTTGCCGTAGGGTGAAGCGGAGCGGTTGTGGTCGATGTTGCCGTAGGGTGAAGCAGAGCGGTTGAATGATATACGGAAAGGTAAGTTTTGAGAAAAAATGACGTTTGCTATTGCGAACACGGACAATTTGTGATACAATATAAAATGTGTCGGTATGTGCAGATGAAGCACTGTATGCGCCAAAGATACAGGCGGCAGATACAGATGACACAGGAAAGTAAAAAATCCGATGAAAAGGACGGTTATTTATAATGACAAATTATGAAACTTACGAAAGCCCTTTCTGTACGAGATATGCAAGTGAGGAAATGCAGTTTACATTCTCCGCACAGAAGAAGTTTTCGACATTCCGCAGATTGTGGGTAGCGCTTGCGAGAGCGGAAATGAAACTCGGACTTGAGCAGGTAACGCAGGAAAAGGTCGACGAGCTTGAGGCGCATATTGATGATATTGATTTTGCTTATGCGGCTGAGGAGGAGAAGAAGCTCCGCCACGATGTTATGGCGCACGTTCATACATACGGAAAGTGCTGTCCGAAGGCCGAGGGCATAATCCATTTAGGCGCTACAAGCTGTTATGTAGGCGACAACACCGATGTTATCGTAATGCGTGACGCTATGAAGATAGTACACAGAAAGCTCGTGAACGTTCTTTCGAACTTCGCTTCTTTTGCGGATAAATATAAGGATATGCCCTGTCTTGCATATACACATTTACAGCCTGCACAGCTGACTACAGTCGGCAAGCGTGCTACGCTGTGGATGAACGAACTTCTGATGGATCTTGAGGATCTTGAGTATCAGATGGGTAATCTGAAGCTGCTCGGTCAGAAGGGTACTACAGGCACTCAGGCGAGCTTTATGGAACTGTTCCACGGCGATGAGGAAAAGATAGAAAAGCTGGAGCAGATGATAGCTGAGGAGATGGGCTTTAAGGAGTGCGTACCCGTAAGCGGTCAGACCTATTCAAGAAAGGTTGACAGCAGAATAGTAAACGTACTGGGCGGTATTGCACAGAGCTGTTCGAAGTTCTCGAACGATCTGCGTATCCTTGCAAACTTCAAGGAGATGGAAGAACCTTTCGAGAAGAATCAGATCGGCTCTTCGGCTATGCCTTATAAGAGAAACCCGATGAGAGCGGAGAGAATAACCTCGCTTTCAAGATATGTTATGATAGATACTCTTAATCCTGCGTTTACGGCAGGCACACAGTGGTTTGAGAGAACGCTCGACGACAGTGCGAACAAGCGTATCGCAGTAGCGGAGGCATTCCTTGCAACAGACGCTATACTGAACATTATGCTGAATATCACAAACGGACTGGTCGTATATCCTAAGGTTATCCGTGCAAGAGTAATGAAGGAGCTTCCTTTCATGGCAACGGAAAACATTATGATGGACGCAGTTATGAAGGGCGGAAACAGACAGGAGCTTCACGAGAAGATAAGACAGCACAGCATTGCCGCAGGTAAGGTTATCAAAGAAGAGGGCGGAGAAAACGACCTCGTTGACAGAATCGCCGCAGACCCCGACTTCATGACGACAAAGGAAGAAATCGAGGCAAAGCTCATCCCCGAAAATTACACGGGCAGAAGCGCAAGCCAGGTGACAGCATTCCTTGAAAGGTGCATAAAGCCTGTCCTTGAAAAGAACAAGGACGTTCTCGGAGAAAAGGCTGAGCTTTCCGTATAATGAACGGATTGTGAAAATTGCAGAAATTCTTTACTATTTCTTGACTAATCGAAATCATTATAGTATAATACTATAATGTATAAATTAACAGGATGTGCTTAGGCACAGAAACGGAGTGAAACATTTGAAAAGAGTGGCAAAGCCTGTGTTCTTTATAGTGCTGGCGGTTATACTGGCATTTACAGGCATAGTATTTTTCGGTGTTCATACCCAGTACGGCGATTTCACGAACACTATTATAAGAGGTGTAAGTGATATTCGTTGGGGTATTGATATCAGAGGCGGCGTTGACGTTACATTTACGTCACCGGCAGACTACGATGCGACCAATGAAGAGGTCGATGCGGCAAAGTCGATCGTTGAAACAAGACTTGTTGCAAACAACATAACAGACTATGAGGTTTATGTTGATTATAACAGCGATAAGATAATCGTGCGTTTCCCGTGGCAGGCTGAGGATGACAGCTTTGATCCGGAAGCGGCTGTAAAGGAGCTTGGTGCTACCGCACTGCTCACCTTCAGAGAAGGCTCGGAAAAATCGCTTTCCGACGGTCAGACATATGAGGATCTGCCCCTTATCATTTCCGGCTCGGATGTTGAAAAGGCTTCTGCCGTATATCAGCTCAAGAGCGGAAACAGCAAGGAATATGAGTATATGGTATCCTTAAAGCTGAAGGACAGCGGCAAGGATAAGTTTGCAGAGGCTACAAAGAAACTCGCATCATCAAAGGGATACATTTCGACATATATGGATGACAAGTGCATATCCACAGCTTCTGTCAAAGAGGAAATCGGCGGCGGTGAGGCTACAATCAGCGGTAACTTTACGGCTGATGAGGCTAAGGCGCTTGCAGACCAGATAAACGGCGGTGCGTTACCGTTCAAGCTGGAAACATCGAGCTTCAGCACTATCTCGCCCACGCTCGGTACAGGTGCCCGTGACGCTATGGCAATCGCCGGCGTTATCGCATTTGCACTTATAATGATATTCATGATTGCACTGTACAGACTGCCCGGTGTAGTTGCCGTTATCGGTCTTATCGGACAGGTTGCAGGTACGTTCTGTGCTATAACAGGCTTCTTCCCGTTCTCGAACAGCTTTACGCTGACAATACCAGGTATTGCAGGTATCATTCTTGCGGTTGGTATGGGCGTTGACGCTAACGTTATCACGGGTGAGCGTATAAAGGAAGAAATAAACAGCGGCAAGACGATAGACACAGCGATAGCTACAGGCTATAAGAGAGCGTTCAGTGCGGTATTTGACGGTAATATCACAATGATTATCGTTGCTATCATACTTATGGGTGCTTTCGGTACTCCCGACAGCCTTGCGTCTACTATACTGAAGCCGGTATTCTTTATGTTCGGTGCTTCGACAGAGGGTACTATCTACTCATTCGGCTACACTCTGATGGTCGGCGTAATACTGAACTTCCTGTTCGGCATATTTGCGACAAGACTTATGACAATGTCGCTTTCCAGATTCAAGATATTCAGAAATCCCGCTCTCTACGGCGGAAAATCTGCAAAGAAGCGTGCCGCTGAAAAGGCTGCCGCAACGGAAGGCGGTGCTTCAAAATGAATAACAAAAAAGTATTTGATTTTATAGGATACAGAAAGATACTCTTTCTGATACCGATCGTCATTGCTGTAATTACGGTTATTTTCAACTGTATATTCGGCGTTGAAATGGCTATTGAATTCAAGGGCGGTACAATGCTGACCTACAGCTATACCGGCGAAATTGACACAAATGCGGTAAAGAAGACGGTTGAGGGCGAAAATTACGGTGCTGTTACGGTAACTACAGGTTCTTCGATGAACAGCTCGCTTGAAGTCGTTGAAATCTCATTCTCGTCTTCGGAGGGACTTACAGCAGATAAGCAGACAGCTTTATCGGATAAGCTCCAGCAGACCTTCAAGGATAACAGCCTTACGCTTGTAAACAGCCAGGATGTCAACCCCACATCAGGTACAGAGTTCTTCCTTAAGTGCCTTGTTGCGGTATTATTCTCGTTTGTACTGCTCGTTATCTATATTGCGTTCAGATTCAAGAAAATCGGCGGCCTTTCGGCAGGTGTGTTTGCACTGGTAGCCCTTGTTCACGACTGTTTCATGGTTTATGCGGTGTTCGTGTTCTGCCGTTTCCCGATCGACGCAAACTTTATGGCGGTTGTTCTTACGGTACTCGGTAACTCTATCAACAATACAATCGTTGTATATGACCGTATCAGAGAGAACCGTAACCTTTACGGCAACTCGCTTTCACTCAAGGAACTTGTTAATATGAGTATCACTCAGTCGATAACACGTTCTGTAAACACAACTGTTACCACAGCCTTTGCCGTACTCGCAATCTGCGTTGTATGCGCAATCTGCGGCGTAACCTCGATAATGACATTTGCTATTCCTATGATGGCAGGTCTTATCTGCGGTACCTATTCTTCACTGTGCATCTCGGGTCCCCTGTGGGTACTCTGGCAGGAGAAGCACGGCAAGAATTATACAAATGCAGGAAACGGCGAAAGCAAGAAGGATACAAAGAATCTTGCTTCAAAGGGTACGGTAGACACAAAGAAGCTCATGGTATAATCACCTGCGGCTGATAATTCAATCAAAAATAAAAGCCGCATAGCACATAAAGTCTTTGCGGCTTTTGAATTTAGACAGATATTCATAAAAACCAAATGGGAGAGATTTTTAAAAATCCCGGAGGATATTTTGAAAAGAGATATTACTAAAAAAATCACAACACATTTCGGTAAACTTATACGCAGTCCGAAGCTGTTGTTGACGCTGATAATTCCGCCGATAGCGGTAATTGTCATAGGACTTGCGGTATTTGCGGGCAGCGGGCTTTATCCGTTCGGAGATAAAACGCTCGCATGGTGCGATATGCACCAGCAGGTGCTTCCTTTATTGCTCGACTTCAAGGACATACTTGAGGGCAAGGGGGATTTCTTCTTCAACTGGCAGAATGCCGGCGGAATGAATTTCCTCGGCGTGTTCCTGTTCTTTATATCAAGCCCGTTTTCGCTTCTTGTTGCATTTGTCGACAAAGCGGACATGATGCTGTTCATGAACATTATGACGCTTATGAAAATGGCTGTCTGTGCGATAACCGCAAATGCGTACTTCCGCACCTGCCATAAAAAGCTGGATGTGACATATTCGGCGCTTTTCAGCGTTATGTATGCGTTCAGCGGTTATTCGATGCTGTTCTATCAGAACACGGTGTGGCTTGATGTAATGTACTTCTTCCCGCTGCTGCTGATAGCGTTCAATTCGCTCGTAAAGCGTAAACGCACAGGCGGTCTTATATTCTGCCTTGTCGGAATGCTGGTGCTGAATTATTATCTCAGCTATATGGTGGTATTGTTCACGATACTGTATTTCGGCGTTTACATTTTTCTTAACAGGAAAAAGGGCAGTACAAAGGGCATTGCGCCGAGGTTTATCATAGGCTGCGGTATAGCGGCGCTGATCTCCGCTGTTGTATGGCTTCCGAGCTTTGTACAGTATCTTTCATCCGCAAGGGGAGCGAACATACTCAAGGGTCTGTTTGATTCTGCGGTATTTGCAGGGATATATACAAATCTGCCGCTTATTTTCTGTACGGGATTTTCCGTTGCGGCTTTCATTGTGTATTTTCTGCGAAGAAAGAGCAAGAACAGCAGATTCTATGCACTGCTTTCGTTTCTTACGCTTCTGCCGGTAGTGTTTGAGCCGATAAACAAGATGTGGCACACGGGTGACTATATGGCATTCCCTATGCGGTACGGCTATATGACTACGCTTATGATGCTGACCTTTGCGGCGGTGAAGCTGTCGCATACAAAGCCTGATGATTATGCGCAAAAGAATAAAAAGCCCTATCTTATCGGAATAACTGCCGCCGGCATTATCTATTTCGGTTTTACGATATGGTACTACTGTAATTGCAGATACGAACTGGATTCGTATGTTTCGACACTGTGGGGAAGCTCGGAGTCGTTCGTACTGCTTTTAATTATCTTCTGCGGATTTACGGCACTGTATGTTCTGACTATGGCTTTCGGCGTTTTCAAGAAACTCACTTTCAAATCGGTTTGTTCTGTACTGGCTGTAATTGTTGTAGCGGAGAGCGTTTTCAACGCAAACGTATATATAGGCGCATCAGCATATACTCCCGTCAAGTACAACAATGCGATAGAGCTTGAAGGAAAAATCCCCGAGGACGATGATTTTTACAGGGTGAAGCTGACGCAGTGGCCTAAGAAATATTTTGACGCAAATCTTATAGGCGGACTGGGCTATCCCACCATCGCACATTACACCTCGCTTACATCGGAGGATTATATGTATGCGATGAAACGGCTCGGCTATTCGTCCTACTGGATGGAGGTAACCGGCAACGGAGGCACGGCTCTTACCGATGCCGTTATGAATATAAAATATTATATAGAGAAATTCAGCGCAAGAGAGCCTGTGATTTATCGTGACAAGAACTATTCAATTTATGAGAGCGAATATTATCTTCCGCTCGGAATAGTGACCGACAGCGATCTGTCACAATGTACGGAGCTGCCTAAGGCTGAACGTATAGTTATACAGGAATATTTTGCAAAGAATCTGCTTGATACGGGCAACGAACTGCTGTTTACCGAGTATGAGCATACCGGAGAAAAGAATATACGGTATGCACATCGTGACGGGATATATTATTTCACACCCAAGAGCAATACACGCATCGCAACGCTCAGCTACAAGCTGGATATAGGTGAAAAGCAGGCGTTGTATTTCGATTGCTTTGATCTTGTTACAAGAAATATCAACGAGCATATCAACGGTTCGTTTGCAATATATGTAAACGGCATCAAGCAGGATCTGTCGTTCCCGAATAAAGACAGCAACGGACTTTTATATCTCGGTACTTTCGAAAATGAGAAGGTAAGTATAGATGTTGACGTAAACGAAAGCACTTATTGCTCAAGCTATGGAATTTACGGACTGTCGCTCGGCAAGCTGGAAAAAGCTATCAATAAAACAAAGACCGCCAACCTTAAGGTTGACGGTGGAAATATAAGCGGAACGGCAGACAACGCAAAAAGCGGTCAGTGGCTGTTTTTGTCGGTGCCGTATGACGACGGATTTTCTGCAACGATAAACGGAAAGCCTGCTGAGATATACCGTTCTATGTCGGGCTTTATGGCGGTAAAGCTGGAGGAAGGCAAAAATGATATAACCTTCAGCTTCTGCCCGAAGGGGCTTAAACCGGGTATTGTGCTGAGCGTCGCAGGCTTTGCGGCACTGGCGCTGTACATTATATTCCGCAAAAAGATAACGGCAATTGCCGATAAGGCGGAAGGTCTGTGCAGGGTCGGCATTTACGCATTGCTTGTTGCGGTGCTGGCGGCGGTGTATGTATTACCGCTAATCATATCAATAATAGGGAACATTTGTTCTCTGGCGGGCTGATTTTCAGAAAGGAAGTAATGAAAATGGATATTGGCGTATCTACGGCTTGTCTGTACCCTCTTGAAACAGAAAAGGCTCTTTATGAGCTTGCCGAGCGGGGTGTAAAAAATGTTGAGATATTCGTAAATTCGATAGACGAGCTTGAAGGGCAGGTGCTTGTTGAACTAAGAAGAATCATCGGTGAATACGGGATGAACGTAATATCCATGCATCCGTTTTCTTCGCCTATGGAAACGCTGTTTCTTTTCGGCGATTATCCACGCAGAACCGAATATCTGATAGATATTTACAAGAGGTATTTTGAGGTTATGGCGGAGATCGGTGCGGATGTGTTTGTCCTGCACGGAGCTATCCTAAGTTCAAAGGTACCTGATGAAAGGTACATGGAACGCTATCTGCGTCTGTTCCGCCTTGCAAAAGAATTCGGTGTTACGGTGGCACAGGAAAATATCTGCTACTGCAAGAGCAGCAGTGTAAGATTTATCGAGAATATGATCGGACAACTCGGCGATGAGGTCAGATTTGTTGTAGATCTCAAACAGGCGAGAAGGAGCAATGTAGATCCGTTCAGGCTTCTGGATATAATAGGCAACAAGGTCGTACATCTTCATGTAAGCGACGGCAACGCAGGCTGTGATTGTCTGCCGATAGGAAAGGGCAGCTTTAACTTCAACCGTCTTTTCAGCGAACTTGAAAAAATAAAGTACGATAAAGCAATGATAGTAGAGCTTTACCGTGAGAACTACAGTAGCTATGACGAGCTTGCTGTATGTGCGAATAATATGAAAAAGATATACGATAAGTATAAGATGGGTCTTTGATTACAGAAAATGCTTGAAAAAGCTGCGAAAGTGTGTTAAAATACATAAATACAGGAATATGGAAAAGGAAACCGTGAGGATCAGAGCGAAAGCGAGGAAAACAGATGAAATGCCCGGAATGCGGATATGAGGACAGCAAGGTAATAGACAGTCGCCCTGCGGAAAATAAAATTCGCAGAAGACGTGAATGTCTGTCGTGCAAGTGCCGTTTTACGACCTATGAAATGGTGGAAACAATACCGCTTATGGTTGTGAAAAAGGATAATACCATTGAACCTTTTGATCGTGACAAGCTGATAAACAGGCTTGCGAGAGCTACGGTGAAACGTCCGGTACAGATCGAAGACCTTGAAAAAATGGTTGAAGATATTGTACAGGAGTTGAAGAACCAGTTCAGACGTGAGGTATCGTCGGACGAGATCGGCGAACTGGTACTGCGCAGGCTGAAGGATATAGATAAGGTGGCATATATCAGATTTGCTTCGGTATATCGTGACTTTAATGATATTGACAGCTTTGTCAGAATAATTTCCGAACTGAACGAGGAAAAATAGGATTTTTATCGGTGCCGTCCTTAAAGGGCGGCATTGTTTTTAGCTTTACGGAAAGAATGCGCGAGTTTTCAACATACAGGAATGCGGCTGTTGATAACTAAATATTGATAGCGGGAAACTGTATATTGTGGTTGTTTACGTTTTGCACAATCGGGGAATATAACAGTTTAAAACCATTTGTGCAAAATTAAAATGAAAAAGATGTTGACAAAGCTCGAAAAGCGTGATATAATAGACAAGCACTCAAACGAGAGGGCACAAAAACAGAGGGTACTTGAGAAAGTCTGAAACCGCTTGAACAGTGAGAAAGAAGGCAGTCGAGGGTACGGAGATGGACCGAAAAAACGGAAGGAAGAAACGGCGGAAGCACGGTGACCGACTGGTAAAAAGTTCAAA
>ULYF01048503.1_pt1 | contig 10898 bp, 10 predicted proteins | sample 1961941 | NCBI WGS metagenome assembly ULYF01 (sample SAMEA4835857, study PRJEB28245) | human gut metagenome | biome: gut microbiome; material: fecal sample | place: Denmark | collected 2008 | reverse complement strand
TGCGCGAACTGCTGCTCGGCTGGCGCGACGCAAACCAATACCGCTTCGGACGATAGTCCGTCCGCATACAGGAGCACGCCCCGATACGCAATTCACCCCTGCCGCTGCGTACGGCAGGGGTGAATCCGTTCCGGGAACGGACCTCACGCACCGACAGGCACGCCCTTGCCGATCTTCCGTTCGACCTCCTCCTTCGGCAACGGCTTCGTGCAGAAAAACCAGTCGCAGCACGTCACCCCCTCGGGCTGCTTCTCGCCGTCGTCGCCCTTCATCGGCACGATCACGTCGTCGCCCGGCCGCCAGTCGGCCGGCAGCGCGATCCGGAAGGCGTCGATGGTCTGCAATCCGATCAGCACCCGCTCGATCTCGTCGAAATTGCGCCCCAGCGCCAGCGGATAGCAGATCATGGCCCGCAGCACGCCCGTCGGGTCGATGAAAAAGACCGCCCGCACGGCCGCCGTCTCGCTCTCTCCTGGCTGAATCATGCCGTAGAGCGACGCGACCTTCATCCCCACATCGTCGATGATCGGGAATTCGACCCGCACGCCCTTCATCCCGCGGTATTCGATCCGGTCGCGGATCGTCCGCAGCCAGGCGATATGGCTGTTGCGGCTGTCCACCGAAAGCCCCACCAGCTCGCAGTTCAACGCCCGGAACCGCTCCGTGCGGGCCCCGAACGTAAGCACCTCGGTCGTGCAGATCGGCGTGAAATCGGCCGGATGGCTGAACAGAATCACCCATTTGCCCTTGTAATCGCCCGGGAAGCGGATCCTCCCCCGGGTCGTCATCGCCTCGAAAGCCGGGACGGGTTCCCCCAGCCGCGGCATCGTCCGTCGTTGTTCGTCCATAGTCTCTGAAATTTGAAATCCGTCCGACATTCCGCAAATTCGATACCTGAATGCCGCTTTCGAGGAAAAAATCCGTACCTTTGCGGCGTTTCCGAAAAAAACGCATTATGATCCGCACCCCGTTCGTCCGAACCGGTATCCCCGGCGGCAGTTCCCCGCTATTCCGGCCTGCGATCTACCTGCTGCTGACGCTGGCCTTCTATGCCGCGCTGTCGGCCGCGGACCGCATCTGGGAAATCCCGCATCCGCACCTGTTCGTCATCCGGCTCCGGCGATTCACCGACGCCATGCTGCTGGCGCTGCCCGTCTGGTTCCTGCACAAAAAACGGTGGGTGCTGCTCTGGATCGCGCTGGCCGACCTTTACCTGCTCTCGAACGTCTGGTACTACCGGAACTACGGCAACGTCATGCCGCTGCCCTCGTACCTGATGGTGCGCAACCTCGACGGCCTCGGTCCGAGCATCCGCAGTTCGATCCGGCTCCGGGACCTTTGGATCGTGCTTCCCTCGGTCTGCTTCGCCGTCTGCTATCCGTTCCTGAGCCGATACGATTCCAAAGGGGGGGGGAAGCGGTTCCGCATCGTGTGGTGCGCGGGCTGCCTGCTGTTCATCGCCGCCGTCGTCGCGCTGCCGTACCGCCACGACCGCAACAGTTTCAGCCATCCCTGGCCCTGTTTCCGGAACGAGCTCATGGTAGGCTACCGCGAATTCGGACTGATAAATTACTGGATCTACGAAATCGGCTGCTTGCAGGGCTGCTCGGATGAAGAAAAACAGTACGCCGCACAGTTCGTCGAAGCCTCCGAACGGAGGGCCTTCCGCGATCCGCTGGCGCCGGAGCACCGGAAAAACCTCATCGTGGTACTCATGGAATCGCTCTCCAACTGGCCCATAGGACTCACGGTCGAAGGGACCGAAGTGACTCCCTTTCTCGATTCGCTGGCCCGGGACACGAGCGTAATCTGCTTTCCGCACGTATTGCCGCAGGTGAAGGACGGCCGTTCGTCCGACGCCCAGTTGCTGCTCAATACCGGACTGCTGCCGATCGAAACCGGAGCCGCCGCCAGCCTCTACGGCAGCACGAACACCTATCCGTCGCTCCCGAAAGCGCTGGCCCGGAAGGGGTATGCCTCCGCCTCGTTCATCTGCGACTCCCGGTCCTACTGGAATCAAGAGGCCACGACGAAGAGTTACGGATTCGGCGCCCTGCACGAGAAGCTGGGCGAAGGCGGCCCCTCGGTCCGGGCCGACGAAAACCTGTACCGCCGCGCCCTTCCGATCCTGCGGGAGCTGCCGCAGCCGTTTTACGCCCAGTTGGTCACCATGTCGGGCCACGATGCCGTGAAAAGCGAGCTCGAAAGCCCGCTCAACGAAGCCTGCATCACGGACGAGCAGGCAAAATACTACCTGGTCGTCACGCAATACGCAGACCGTTGCCTCGCAGGGTTCATCGACTCGCTCAAACGGTGCGGGCTCTACGAGCGGAGCATCGTCGTCATCACGGGCGACCACGACTCGATCACCCGCAACCGCTACGAGGGACGCGAACGGTGCGAACTGAGCGACCGGTTCGTCCCGCTGTTCATTCTCAACGCCCCGCTGAAGGCCGTCGGCACGGATGCCGCGATCGCGCAATGCGACATCTATCCGAGCCTGCTGGACATGATGAACGCCGGGGATTACACCTTTCACGGACTGGGCGAAAGCGTCTTCCGCCGCCGGATCGACTGCGCGTCGGACCATTCGAGCGGCTGGGTCGGCGACAACACGGACGATTCGGTGCGGCAGTACCGCAAAGCGCTGTGGCGCGTCTCGGACATCCTGATCCGGTCGGATTATTTCAAATCCCGGACAGACGACTGAAACGGCTCATCTTCCGGACATAAAAGGACACTATAAAAATTCATTTGGAAAATATTCGTATATTTGTTCTATCATAAACTAAAAAACAACGCCTATGAATAAATAGATCGTTTACCTGAAACACACGCGTACCGCCACCGCACAGCGAAACTCAGGTACATACATATAAAAAGCGTTAGCTTTATTGCTTGCTATTGAAACTTCGACAATTTCACAGCTGACAAGAGTAAAGCGTAAACGCTCACGTTTCTACGTGGGCTTTACTCATTATTTGTCAGCAAGGTAGTCGAAGACCTCAATAGCAAATAAAAGTTTAGCCTGCGTTTTTTATATGCTTGTCAATAACCCACATCAACTCAAGCATTATGAAAAAATCGTATCTAACATCCATGCTCGCACTCGTATGCTGTACCGTTTCGGCGCAGGATATCATACTAAAGAAAAACGCGGATGAAATTCAGGCCAAGGTCCTGAAAGTAACTGAAACGGAGATCGAATACAAAAAATGGGAGAATCTCGACGGCCCGATTTACACCATCCCGGCAAACGAAATATTCATCATCAAATATCAAAACGGTTCCAAAGATATCATTTCGGCCAACTCCGCCCGCACCCGATCGGATATCGCAGGAAACTTCCCGAAATATCAGGGAGAAATAGCAGCGGCATACGGACTCGGCGTGGGCAGGGTCTCCGAATTCATCAACACGGACCGGATCCTCTTCGAAACCGTACACGGCATACGCATCAACCCCTATCTATTCACCGGTCTGGGCCTCGGGTTCGACTATTTTTACGAATCCATAGACATGGAGGACTACTACGGAAACGCGATCGGCAGCTACGACGGAGCCGGAGTATTGTCTTCATTCATCAATCTGAAAGGATATTATCCGGCTACCAAAAAACTTGCTGTCTATTTTTCGCTCGACCTCGGTGCTGCATTCGGAGTAGCCGGTTGGGCCGAGGGAACGGAATTCCATACCAGCGTAGGTCCGGGTATCAACTGGGGAAACCGAAAAGGATCGCCCCGCGGAGATTTCAGCATCCGGTTCCAGCACATGGGAACCGGAACGAATGCCATTCTGTTCAGAATCGGCTTCGGGTTCTGAACAAACACGAGAAGAGGAGGCGCCCCGCAGGGCGCCTCCTCTTCTACATACATGTCACCGGAATCAGCGTTTGCGGATGATCTCGCCGCCGTGGCGGATGGCCTCCTCGTTGGCCGGAAGCATTTTCCACGCCCGCTCCGGAAGCGACTTTTTCAGGCCCACCATCACGTTCTCCATCGCAACGACAGGACGCACCTTGAGGTAACCGCCCAAGATCATCGTGTTGAACAGCTTGGCCTGACCCATCCTCGCGCACTCGGCCGTGGCGTCGATCGCATAGACTTCGATGTCCTTGCGCACCGGGTGCCGCGTGATGCCGTTCGTGTCGTAGATCAGCACGCCGCCCGGCTTGACCATCGGCTCGAACTTCTCCATCGACTGCTGGTTCAGAATGATCGCCGTGTCGAACTCGTGCGCGATGGGCGACGAAATCTTCCGGTCGGAGAGGATCACCGTCACGTTGGCCGTGCCGCCGCGCATCTCGGGGCCGTAGGAGGGCATCCACGTCACCTCGAAGTCCTGCATCACGCCCGAATAGGCCAGAATCTTACCCATCGAAAGGACGCCCTGTCCTCCGAATCCTGCTATGATCAATGTCTCTTTCATCGCGTCTCCTCCATTTTTACGTCCTTGATATCGCCCAGCGGATAGAAGGGCAGCATGTTCTGTTCGAGCCACTTGTTCGAGGCCACGGGCGAGAGTTTCCAGCCGCTGTTGCAGGTCGAAACGACCTCCACGAGCGAGAAACCGTTGCCGGCCATCGAATTTTCGAACGCCTTGCGGATCGCCTTCTTGCACTTGCGCACGTTGGCAGGCGTGTGCACGCTCTGACGCGTGATGTAGGTCGCACCGTCCAGATGGGCCATCATCTCGGCGATCTTGTAGGGATAACCGTTCAGCCGCGGGTCGCGGCCGTAGGGCGTCGTCGCCGTCTTCATGCCCAGGAGGGTGGTGGGGGCCATCTGACCGCCGGTCATGCCGTAGATCGCATTATTGATATAGATCGCCACGACGTTCTCGCCGCGTGCCGCCGCATGGATCGACTCCGCCGTGCCGATGGCCGAAAGGTCGCCGTCGCCCTGGTAGGTGAAGACCAGATTTCCCGGGTGGAGCCGCTTCACGGCCGTAGCCACGGCCAGCGCGCGGCCGTGCGCCGCCTCGATCCAGTCGATGTCGATATAATTGTAGGCGAACACCGAGCAGCCCACGGGCGAAATGCCCACGGCCTTCTCCGCGAGGCCCATCTCGTCGATGACCTCCGCTACGAGTTTGTGCACCGTACCGTGGCTACAGCCCGGACAGTAGTGCATGACGTTATCGGTGATGAGTCTGGGCTTCGCGTAGACCAGATTCTCCTGTTTGATTTCAACCTCTGCCATCGTCTTACTTGTTAATCAGTTTTTCCTTGAGCGCGTCGAGCACCTCGTCGGGATTGAAAAGCATACCGCCCTGACGGCCGTAATGCTCCACGGGAGCCTTGCCGTTCACGGCCAGCCGCACGTCCTCGACCATCTGGCCGGCGTTCAGCTCGGCCGACAGGAAGCCCCTGACGCCGCGGGCGGCCAGTTCGGCGATCTGTTTCTTCGGGAAAGGGTAGAGCGTGATCGGACGCAGCAGGCCGACCTTCAACCCCTCGGCACGGGCCATTTCGACCGTCGCCGAACAGATGCGCGCCGACGATCCGAAGGCCACGATCACCCACTCCGCATCGTCGCATCCGATCGCCTCGTAACGCACCTCGTTCTCTTCGAGCGCACGGTACTTGTCCTGCAGCCGCTTGTTGATGATCTCCATCTTCTCCGACTGTAGTTCGAGCGACGTCACGACATTGCGTCCGCGGTCGGCGGGTTTGCCGTAAGCGGCCCACGTGCGGCACTCGGCGGCGATCTCCTCATCGGTCCTGCGGGGCCGCTGCGGAGCGAGCACCACCTTCTCCATCATCTGTCCGATCGCGCCGTCGGCCAGGATCATGGCCGGATTGCGGTACTTGAAGGCCAGATCGAACGCCTCGGCCACATGGTCGTGCATCTCCTGCACCGAGTTGGGCGCGAAGACGATCAGGTGGAAGTCGCCGTGGCCGCCGCCCTTGCAGGCCTGGAAATAGTCGCCCTGCGAAGGCTGGATCGTGCCCAGTCCCGGGCCGCCGCGCTGGCAGTTCACGACAAGGCACGGAAGCTCGGCCCCGGCCAGATAGCTCAGCCCCTCGGACATCAGACTGATGCCGGGGCTCGACGAGGAGGTCATCACCCGTTTGCCGGTCGAAGCCCCGCCGTAAACCATGTTGATCGACGAAATCTCCGACTCGGCCTGCAGGACCACCATGCCGGTCGTCTCCCAGGGCTTGAGCTCCATGAGCGTCTCCATCACCTCCGACTGGGGCGTGATCGGGTAACCGAAATACCCGTCGCAACCGTAGCGGATCGCCGCATGGGCGATCACCTCGTTGCCTTTCATCAATTTTATCTCCTTCTCTGCCATAGCTATTCGAATTTTTGACGATAAACCGTGATGACGCTGTCGGGACAGATCACCGCGCACGAGGCGCAACCCGTGCAGGCGTCGGGATTCGCCATCCGGGCCACCGGATAGCCCTTGCTGTTCACCTCGGCCGACAATTCGAGCACCGCGCACGGACACGACGCCACGCAGACCCCGCACCCTTTGCACCGCTCCTTATCGACCACGATCGTTCCTTTGATTTTTGCCATATCGACGTTGTTTGTTTGTTCTTACAAATGTAAGAAAATTTCGACAAATACTCGATTGTTCACAACAAAACTTTCGGGAAATCCGACGACCCGGAAGCGATCGTCCGGGCGTCCGAACACGCTGCCGGCAAAAAATATCCGCACCCCGGCAGCGGCCGCTGCGGCGGAAAACCGCATCCATTCACGGCGGAAACCGCACTCCGGGCCTCGGCACACCCGTTACGCCGCCGGAACCGTACCCCAGACAGTAGCCCACATCCGGCAGACCGGAAAGCTCCCGGCAAAGCGCCGCACACGAATCCGCTCCGGGCAGGAAGGGCAGGGCGGCCGCGGCAGATTCCGCAACCGCGCCCCATAAAAAAGCGGGGACCGCCCTCCGAGGCGATCCCCGCACATGCTGTCCGCAACGGGTTCCTCCGCAGGCGCGGTTCCTGCGGCCCGCAGTCCCGTCACTCGCCGAAGGAGTGAATCACCACGCCCGAGCGCAGCTTCGGCTCGAACCACGTGGTCTTCGGCGGCATGATATTGCCCGTGTCGGCGATGTCGATCAGTTGCTTCATCGAGACGGGGTAGAGGGCGAAGGCCGCCTGCATCTCCCCGCTGTCCACGCGGCGCTTCAGCTCGCCCAGTCCGCGGATGCCGCCCACGAAGTCGATCCGTTTCGACGTCCGGAGGTCCCCGATGCCCAGAATCCGGTCCAGCACCCGGTTAGAAAGCACCGTTACGTCCAGCACCCCGATCGGGTCGTGGTCGTCGTAGGTTCCCGGTTTGGCCGTCAGGCTGTACCAGCGGCCTCCGAGGTACATCGAGAAATTGTGCAGCGCCTGCGGACGGTACTCCTCCGCGCCCTTCTCCTCGACCGCGAAATCCTCTTTCAGCCGTTCGACGAACGCCTCGGGCGTCAGTCCGTTCAGGTCCTTCACCACGCGGTTGTAGTCGATGATGCGGAGCTGACTGGCAGGGAACGTCACGGCCAGGAAATAGCAGTACTCCTCCTCGCCCGTATGATGCGGATTCTTCCCGCGACACTCCGCGCCCACACGCGCGGCAGCGGCCGTGCGGTGGTGTCCGTCAGCGACGTACAGCGCCGGAATACCCTTGAATATCTCCGTGATACGGTCGTTCGTAGCCCGGTCGCGGATCACCCAGAGCTTGTGCCCGAAGCCGTCCTCGGCCGTAAAGTCGTACTCCGGGGCTTCGGACTTCACCACGCCTTCCACGATGGCGTCGATCTCCGCGTTGTCGGGATAGGCGAAGAACACCGGCTCGATATTGGCCTGCTGATTGCGAACGTGGATCATGCGGTCCTCCTCCTTCTCGGTGCGCGTCAGCTCGTGCTTCTTGATGGCCTCCGAGAGGTAGTCCTCGAAGTGGCAGCACATGGCCAGACCGTACTGCGTGCGGCCCTCCATCGTCTGCGCATATATATAATAGTACTCGCCGGGGTCCTGTACGAGCCAGCCCCGTTCGCGCCACTTGCGGAAATTCTCCACGGCCCGGGCATAGACCTCCGGGGCGTGTTCGTCGGCGATGGGATCGAAGTCGATCTCGGGTTTGATGATATGCAGCAGCGAACGCTCCGTGGCCTCGGCCTTCGCCTCGGCGGAGTTCAGCACGTCGTAGGGACGCGACGCCACCTCGGCCGCATACTGCTTCGGCGGGCGGATTCCGCGAAAAGGTTTGATTCTTACCATAACAGTTTCAGGTTGCCGATACCGTCCGGAGCGCGGACGCAGAAACGCCTCTCCGCCCCGGACGGTTCTCGTATTCGCCGTTTATTTGTTTACCTGGAAACGGGTGTTGCCCGTTCTGAAGAAATCCACGATCTGCCGTGCGGCGGCCAGACCAGCATTGAGGTTGGCCTCGGCCGTCTCGGCGCCCATCTTCTTGGGCGTGGCGAAGACGCGCTTGCCGAACGCCTCGTCCAACGCGGCCTGATTGCCCGCGGCGATGTCGGTGACGTACTTCAGGTCCTCGCGCTCGGTCAGCGCGCGCATCAGCCCCTCCTCGTCGATCACCTCCTTGCGCGCCGTGTTCACCAGCGTCGCCCCCTTGGGCATCGACATCAGCAGGTCGTAGCCGATCGAGCCCTTGGTCTCGGCCGTCGCGGGAATGTGCAGCGAAAGGAAATCGGCGGTTTTGTAAAGTTCCTCCACGGAACCGACGCGCCGCACGCCGTCGGCCTCGAAGACCGCCGGATCGGAGAGGAACGGGTCGTAGGCAACGACATTCATCCCCAGCGCCTTGCCCTTACGGCCCACCAGACGCCCCACATTGCCGTAGGCGTGGATTCCGAGCGTCTTGCCCTGAATCTCCGAGCCCGTGCCGGGCGTGAAGCGGTTGCGCGACATGAAGATCATCAGCGCCACGGCCAGTTCGGCCACGGCGTTCGAATTCTGTCCCGGGGTGTTCATCACCACGATTCCCCGCTCCGAAGCGGCCGCAAGGTCCACGTTGTCGTATCCCGCGCCGGCACGCACGACGATCCGGAGACGCCGCGCCGCGGCGATCACCTCGGCGGTCACCTTGTCGCTGCGGACGATCAGCGCATCGGCCTCCGCAACGGCCTCGAGCAACTGCGCTTTGTCGGTGTATTTCTCGAGCAATGCCAGCTCGCCGCCGGCCTCTTCGACGATTTCCCGGATTCCCTCCACGGCCTTCTTCGCGAAAGGCTTCTCCGTAGCTACCAATATTTTCATACTCTTCATGATTTCGATGTTCAATTCCTCTTTATAATCCCACGCCTTCACTTCGCCCGTGAGGGTGTCGTAACCGGCCGGGACACGCGTAACGAGAGCCATGACCGCAGGTTATTTCGCATGTTTCGCGGCGAACTCCTGCATGCACTCCACCAGCACGCGGACGCTCTCGGCCGGCAGCGCATTGTAGCACGACGCACGGAAGCCGCCCACCAGCCGGTGACCCTTGATGCCGACGATGCCGCGGACCTTGGCGGCCTTCATGAACTCGGGAGCCAGCTCCTCGTAACCGTCCGCCATGACGAAGCAAATGTTCATCAGCGAACGGTCCTCCTTCTCCACCGTGCCGCGGAAGAGCGGGTTGCGGTCGATCTCGTCGTAGAGCAGCGCGGCCTTCTCGCGGTTGCGGCGGAAGATTTCCCCGACGCCGCCGATCGACTTGAGCCAGCGCAGCGTCTCCATGAGTACGTAGATAGGGAAGACGGGCGGCGTGTTGAACATCGAGTTGTTCTCCACGTGGGTCCTGAACGACACCATCGTCGGCAGGTCGCGGACGATGCGGTCGAGCATGTCCTCGCGGATGATGGCGAAAGCCACGCCCGCCGGGGCCAGGTTCTTCTGGGCGCCGCCGTAGATCATGGCGTACTTCGAGACGTCCACCGGACGCGACAGGATGTCGGACGACATGTCGGCGATAAGGGGCACGGGCGAGGAGATGTCCTCGTGGTACTCCGTACCGTAGATCGTGTTGTTCGACGTAATGTGCAGGTAGTCCAGATCCGCGGGAACGGCGAAACCCTTCGGAATGTAGGTGAAGTTGCGGTCCTCGGACGAAGCCACCACCTCGACCTCGCCGTAGCGTTTGGCCTCCTTGATGGCTTTCTTGGACCATACGCCCGTATTCACGTAACCCGCCTTCCGGCCGAGGAAGTTGGCCGCCACCTCGTAGAAGAGGGTGCTGGCGCCGCCCCCCAGATAGACGATCCGGTAGTTGTCGGGAATGGCCAGCAATTCGCGGAAGAGCCGGTCGGCCTCCTCCATCACGGCATCGAACTCCTTCGAGCGATGCGAGATAGAAAGCACGGAGAGTCCCGATCCGTTGAAGTCGAGCACGGCCTTGGCCGCATTTTCGATCACCTCGTCCGCCAGGATCGAAGGTCCTGCATTGAAATTGTGCTTTTTCATAATGTTACGTGATTTGGTTGTTTGACTTTCATTCTGTTAGTTTACTAACACAAATATAAACAAAAATAAATTCAAAAATGCAAGCGTCGCCAAATAAATTTCACTCTCCGTCCCGAAGCCCTCCCTTTTTGAATTGTTTTTATTAATTTTGCCGAAATTTAAGCTCCAGCCACATGGTAAAATCAATGACCGGCTTCGGAAAAAGCGAAGTCACGCTCCCGAACCGAAAAATCACGGTCGAAATCCGCTCCCTGAACTCCAAACAGATGGACCTCTCGCTGCGGCTGCCGGCGATCTACCGGCAATCGGAATATGAAATCCGCAACGCGGTCGCCCGCGCGCTCCGGCGCGGGAAGGTGGACGTCTTCGTTTCGGTCGAATCGCAGGCCGTCGAAACCTCGGCCCACATCAACGGGCAGGTACTGGCCGCCTACGCCGGCGAGCTGCGCGAAGCCGCCCGCGAAGCGGGGTTCGACACGACGGG
>ULYF01021024.1_pt1 | contig 10959 bp, 11 predicted proteins | sample 1961941 | NCBI WGS metagenome assembly ULYF01 (sample SAMEA4835857, study PRJEB28245) | human gut metagenome | biome: gut microbiome; material: fecal sample | place: Denmark | collected 2008 | reverse complement strand
TTCGGCTTGAGGGAGTTTGCTCCCGTACACCAGAGAGAGATGGTTGCCAGCGGACAGCCTTTGCTACGGAGGTACATCGCAAATTCAAAGACCTCATTTTTATTGCCAAGCATCATTGCAGGAGCCGCCATATAATCCGTACCCGTCCACGTCTTTGTGCAGATATTCATTTCTGCAATCAGTGCCGCAATCGACATTTCGACATTCAGCGGCTCACAAATTACGAGGTCATCCAGATTCAGTTTCAAATTCAGATAGGCAACCAATCGGTGCTGACCGTCCAGCACGGCATAGTAGTTTTCGGTCTGGTCATCGGGAATGTCGTTCCCATCGAGGTCTACCAGATGACCGTCCATAAGGTAGACATCCTCTCCCTTAACTACTGTGATGGGTGACAACTGCCCGTACTCCTTAATGGAATTTTCTTTGGCCTTAACCGTCTTGGTGTTGATCGCGCGGTTGCCCTTGACAAATGCAAACTGGCGTACTTCGTTTTCGATGGTGATGTTCATCTTTTTCATAGCAGTGTATTACTCCGTCCTTTACGGAGGGGCTTCTATTTGCTTCCGACCATCGCCCTCTGGCTGGAGCATCGAGAGGAACGCCCTCCCGACACCACAAAGGTCGATAGAAATTCAGCCCTTATTAGGGAGTAAAACACAGGCCGATTTACTCACCCTCTTCTTTGGGGAGTTTCAAACCTCCTTCATAGGTCTTGGGATGCCGTTGGTTGAAATTGAAATCTCCATACTGTTTCAGAACACCTTTCAGCGAGGAGCTATCGAATGTAAAGGATTCGTTGGTAGTCAATCGACAAAAATAGATGATGCGGGAGAGAAGAAGCATTTTACTGTACGATACGGTCTCGCCTTTCTTGGCTCTCAAATCGGGCATGCCGAGGACATCGAACAATACCTTAAATAGTTTGTACATCAACACCTGCTGTTGAGCCGCACCTAACGATTCTGTGTAATTCCTGCACATAATATCATGCGTCCATACCTTTAATTGTGGTGGTTTTTCATATTTTTCAAGTTCTCGTTTTACAAAACGACGTAGATTCACCAATATCACAGGGCTGTTTGTCTCGTAATGCTCGCTTTTGCGCAACTCCTTATCGTCTGACAGGTAAAGAACGGCTTGTGGATGATTCTCCAGATAATCTTCAATTTCAACCAATATATCATAATCTGTCTTACTGGCATCCGCTGCATTTATTCCAAAATCCATTGTAATATCGTAAATATACAGCAGGGCAAACCAGAATTTTTCAACATCCAATTCGTACCCCTCCAATGTAGCGATAATGTCTTTATTATCGAGGAATGCTTGATATGTGAACGGCGGTTTTATTACCTCTCTATTCATTCGGGAGAGAAACCGCAAATTCCAGTCGCTCAAACAATAGTCCTCGCCATCCCAACCGACATTGATTTTGTCAGTCAGTCTATTGACATATTCCATAGCTTCATCATTCCAATTCTGAGGTGTTGTATAGCCCATAATCGTAAAGTTTTCGGTTACTCAAAGATAATGAAAGCCTGCAAGAACAGCAACCATAAGACTTCGATTAATTTTTTTGGAAAATATTATGTTAAATATTTGGATTTTGATAAAATGCTTTATACCTTTGCATATCATTTCACGTACAAGGGTAATTCTTGTTTCTTCCATAGAAAATATGTTATAGGACGGATAAGGACGGCATTATATGCTGTCCTTGTCTTTGCTTCCTATTTCCACATTTTTTGAGTGTGAAATGAAGATTTCCTTTATAAGTATAGATCCAGAATCAGAAAATATGGAAGATTCCAATTAAAGAGATAGTAGGTTTTACGATAACGGATAGCAGTTACTCAAAACTGTCCTATGCAAACTGCTCAAAAGTGTCCTATATATACATTACCTACTTATACACTACCTATTAAAGTCGTACCGACCATGTACTACCACATTAAAGACCGCAGGTGATTCGATAACCGTAAACAGGCCAAAGACCATTACGGCATTGCCTGCTTTCGAAAACTGCTACACTTAAAAGAAATCATATTTACGAACAATCAAAATTCCATTGCTAACGATGAATTATACCGTAATCCCCAAATCAATCGTGAACTTTCAGACGGGCAACAGTAAGCCTATTGATATTTACGTGTGAGCAACCATTAAATGTTGTTCCAATCACAAGACCAACATATCCCATATAACAGAGGAAAAACTATCCTTACTGACGGGATTGGATGAACGAACCATACGACGGAGCATTAAACGCTTAAAAGACGCAGGTTATCTGACCGTGCAGACTACCATTAAAGAAGATGCAGACAGAGGTTTTATAAAGCGAAATTCCTATTATATAAAGCCAGAAAAGAGCAACTATTTCTTCCTCGATAACAGTTACTTTAAGAGGAACTATCCCGCCAAGATTGCAGGGTTTCTGCTCTTATTAAAGGCAATCTGCCTTAATAATACGGATACCATTCAATGAAGCAACAGCCAGATTGCAAAGAGTATCGGTTTATCGAGAAACACGATAACAGCTTTCATTAAAGAGTGTCTGCAATTAGGGCTTATAAAGCCTATTTCTAACGGCTATGAACTGACAGCAGGTTGTTTTATCAATTCCTCGGTTAAAAAGACCAATGCAGGGATTTATAAGGAGCTATGCGAGTTCTGCAAATCAAAAGGTGTTGCCGCTCCCAAGTGGGATAAACGAGCGATGTCCGTACTGCTTACCAAATATAATGCAATAGGCTTATCGAGAACAGAGCCAATAAGCATTACCTACCAACTCGATAAACGATGCAAGAACCTACCCGAAAAGGTATCGTTGGCCTACTTTATAAAGGCTTTCGATATGCAGGAACAATATAATGCAGTTATAGAACAGGTAGAGCAAAACAAACTCGATAAGGAGGATTTCAAAGGTTTTGCATTTTAGATAGTCAGCATATGAATCATTCATATATAGCCCTCATGCTTACGCATGCAGGGCTTTTCCTACTAAATAGGAGATATTCTCCTAAAAATCTCAGCTAAAAATGGATATTTAAATTTGTCCTTCCAAAATCAAAGATAATTTCTTAATTTTGATAATACCTAACAAAAATTCACACTTTATGAAACTCCCTCAAAGGCATATCAACGACACAAAAAAACTTATAGAAAAAACTCCTAAGGCAGTTGTCGCAAAATGGCTTTTAGAAGAAGGCTATTACCCCGAGCAATATGTCGTTCCGCCCTGCTTCAACATTACGAAATTTAAATTGAAAGCTATGCCTTATTTCGCAATAGATACTAGTGGAGTCCAACCCAAATTTGAACCAGAGAAATATGATCTGGTTAGTGTGTCATTTCCCAAAACAGAACTTACAGACAGAACATTTGGAATTATTGCCCCTAAAATATACCATGACATCGTATGGTATTTAATAAATTCATGGGAGGAGATACTAAAAGTTTTGTTTAGACCACAAAATAAAATATGTTCTTACAGCTTTCCAATTCCTGTTTCAAAAAAACATGAGGGCATGCTCGGAAATTTAAGATCAGGACGAATGATTTATGAATTTTTGGAAATGGCTGAAAATGATATTGTAGCAGAAGCATATAATTATAAATATGTTTTAAAAACAGACATAAAGAATTTTTATCCCTCTATTTATACCCATAGCATTGCTTGGGCTATTCATACGAAAACAGAAATACGCAAAAAGGGAAACAGGAATAAGTATAATGCTTATGTTGGATTAGTGCTTGATAGGTTATTTCAAAATTCAAATGACGGATGCACAAATGGTATTCCTATTGGCCCTGCTATTTCTGATTTAATAGCAGAAATCATATTAAGTGCAATTGATACTAAAGTTTCAAAAGAAATCAAGAATATTGACTTTCTCGCTGTCAGATTTAAAGATGATTACCGATTTTTATGTCAATCTAAACATGATGCCAATTTTATTTGTAAGGTATTACAAAAACAAATGGCTTTATTTAACCTCACTCTTAATGAGAGTAAATGTTCAGTAGATGAATTACCTGAAGGACTTTTTAGAGAATGGACGGCCGAATATCAACCTTATTCTTTAAAATATAAGAAACATATTTCCTACAAAAGGTTTGAGAATTCTATTCGGGGAACATTGAAGGTTGATAAAAAATACACGGGTACAGGAGTTGTTGACCGATTCTTAAGCGAATTATATAACGAAGATCACTCATTAAAATTTAATTTTCAAGGTAAAAATCTGGCAAAAGTAATCAGTCTTCTATTGATGCTTAAAGAGCGTCGAAATAAGTCTTTCCCCCAAATCCTTGGTATCATTGAACAAATAATCATACAGAACAAAAAGAAGAAACAAATTGTTGCAGAAATCAGCCATATTATTGAAAATCTTTTGAATGAAAAAATTAAATCTATTGACGATAATCAGTATGATTTACTATGGTTAATTTATTTTGCAAAATCGTTAAACCTATTTACAATCACTTTTCCCTCAAAGATTCAATCAAAACTTCTAAAAAGTCTTAAACTGAATAGTGTTGGATTTTTCAAGCCAATTCCCTCAGATATTAAACTTTTTACGCCCATTAAAAAAACGAATATAGAGCTATTGAAGTATCTATCCCTATTCAAAAAGGAAGAAGAGTAAATCATCCATACACATGACCTGCCTCCCCCAACCCAAAAGGAGAGGGGGGGGGTATTTAATTTATATAAATAGAATCAATTTATTCATAGCTCTTCAAACAACAAACTCTATCAGAATAATTGAAACAGATACCAATGATATTTCTACATCGAATATCAAACCTAATTGAAAGGCTACTCAAACAGGGTATATATAGCATCTCCATTCATCTACACCGACAAAAGCCCCCTCCCCCTTGTTGAATGTAAAACCTAAAAATATGGACAGGCAAACAAGGGCAAAACGCATAGCAGATTTGCATGTGTTTTATGGGCAAAACGAGGTGGTCGAGGAACTAATCCGTGCAGGTAAAATCGACGAGGAATACATGTATCCCTTTGTCGATACGGACGACGAGGTTTTCGAGTGGTGGCTGGTATCACCTTACTTGGCACAGGAACTCAAACAGCAGGGTGAAGTCATAATCGACGCACTCGGTTGCCATTGGTGGGGGCGTCAATCGAGCGGGCAGGCTGTTTATATGGATGCCGCAATACAAGAAATTGCAGGGGCGTAAAACTTGGCCTGCATATCGACATAATAAAATCATAAATTACAGAGATTAGGGGCTTTGCAAATTCGAGAAGATTCTGCAATCTCTAATTTCTGTTTTTATGTGGGCGTAAGGTCGATAATTGAGTGTCTGAACTATCTGCAACTCATAATTACAGAGATTATGCAGGCGTAAAGTCTATTTTTAATCTGCAACAGTTCCGAGAAATCGGAAAGATGTTTTGCTTTTCAGTTTGTTTGCCTATCTTTGTGGGACATACGACAAACACGGAAAGTGTAAGTTTATTCTCGGATACGAATCTGGAAAATTCAAAGAGAGAGAATAGGCCGACATCTTCTCGCGTCATATCCATTCGTGGATATAGGCGTGGGGCTGTTGCTTATTTTATCTCAAGGTTATTCCAGAACCCGTATCCTAAAGTAGGCTTTCAGTCCTGCGCTTTCTTTTACCCATAATCCACTATCGAGGGACGGATGGTCAGACTTGACAATGAAAAAGTTGTTCCTATTCGTTGCTGTTTTTATAGCGATTAGTGGTGAATCCTGCTCCAAACAAGAGAGTACGCCACAAGAAGACCCTTATCTTACGGTATTTCCCACAAAACTCGATTTCCCATACGAAGGAGAAACTATCGAGGTGCTTATTCAATCGAATGCGCCACTCAATTTTGCATGGTCGCCTTCACCCACTAAGCCCGATTGGCTGAAAATGTCAGCAACAGATTCTGGGTTTAGTTTTTCTGCATCGGAAAATAAAAGTTTTGGTGTTCGTGGTGCAATGCTTATGATTTACACAAATGAAATCAATGGCAAAGTCAGCCAAAGTCACATTGACTTCTATCAAATAGGGAAACCTCAAAACTAATTCACTTTAATTTCTCATTTTTAATTCTTTTCAACTATGAAAAAGTTGTTTCTTATTGTGGCCGCTATGTTTGCGGCAGTGTCTTTCTCTGCATGTTCCGATGACGATGAAAATGGAGGTGGTAGCAATACCAGCATTGTAAGTCAGATTATTCAACAAGACGAAGGCAGCGAACCGTTTGTCTGGAGATTTGAATATGATAACCAAGGTCGCATAGCAAAAATCTATTCCGATGATTTCTCCACGCTCTTTTCGTATGCCACAGGACGTGTCGAGGTAACAGAACGCTATGATGGCGAGGATTATATTTACTCGGCAACATTGAACGGACAGGGATACATCGTAACATTAAACGATATTGATGGCAGTACCTCTAATTATTCTTATGATAAGAATGGCTATCTATCTAAACTCACTTGGGGTGATGATGGCAATTTGCAATGTACTTGGAATAATGGTAATCTCGTTAACGAACATCGAACTGGAAGCGATCCAATGGAATATAATTACGAATACACCAATTATCCAGCAAAACAAAATATCGATATTTTTGCTTTCGTTTATGGCTACTGCCATGTAGACGATCCCGAATATTTAGGAGTGGGCGGTTTGCTTGGTAAGAAAAATGCTCATTTGATAAAATCGAGTACCTCGCAATCCGAGGCACACGTTACGTTTAGTTATGAATTAGATGGCAATGGAAATCCGACAAAAGTTACAATGACATCTGAATCCGAAACGACGACTTATAAGATTCTCTACAAATAAGGAGTATTAGTTGAAATCATAGGACAGACTTGGATAGACGGTCTATAATTAACCGTTCCGCCCAAGTTTGTCCTTTTATTTTACTTGCATATTTCATAAATTTTTCGTATATTTACATCATAATCAAAGATTTAATCACAACATAAATTTTAGCTAAAATGAAAAGAAAAACACCAAGCATTAATTGAAAAACGGGCACAGAGACTATCGACGATGTTCAAGTTTCGTATATCTCCAAAGGGGTATCTTATGATAATGACCACGGTATTTGTCTGTTTGTAGGGCGTAGAACTGATGATCCTACACCACGAGAATTTCACTATATCTTTGAACTCGACATCGACCCTGCAAAAGATATGACCATCTGTTTTCAGAGACGGGGTCGTTATATGGCAGGATTCTCCTATCTGCTAAATCCAAAAGCCGTAGAGGAGGGTTGTCTCGCCATTATATTACCTAACATGGTAGATATTCCCAAGCCCAACTGTATGCTCAATCTTTTTGAAGCCCATATTAAGAGCGATACGGTCGTATTCAGCTACACATCGACGGAGGGGAAACAGAGTTCTTTCAAATTCCCGCTGACTGGATTCAACGAGAAATATTTAGAGCAGTTCATATAAAAGATATATCCTCGGCCATACGGTCGGGGATTTTTTGTTTGAATAGAATTCTTCGCCGCTAAATATGCTATAATTAAGCCTAATATTCGCATAAAGAATAGCTGTATTTATAATAAATTAGAACCTAATTAAATAACAGCTATTTATGAACGTAGAAAGGCTCAATCTCATAACCTATATATCGCTAATTATCATAGTAATTGCATTCTTTTTTTGCCTGTTCTATGTTAGCAGGCAAAGAAAGTTAGGGACACTTATTGTCAAACGACGTTGGATTGAGCAATTACCCTCTATGATTTCCACTTTGGGAGTTCTTGGTACATTTGCAGGTATTACAATAGGTCTTCTTTATTTTGATACAAAAAATCTTGATGACAGTATTCCGAAACTTCTTAGTGGATTAAAGACGGCTTTTTTTACCTCATTAGCAGGTATGATTGGCTCCTTATTTTTATCTAAGCAGGTTAATTCAGCATTAGATGAAAAAGATGGCGGTATGTCGGATATAGATATGGCCGCAGGTCAAATTTGCAAGGCAGTAAATGCGATGAATACTACAACAAAAGAAGCTTTTGAAGAACTGAGGAATCAAAATAAACAGCAATTGGAGGTTCAATTGCATTTTTACCGAACAATAAGTGAGACGGTTTCTTCTTTAACAGCTAATATTGGAGAATTGAAAGGATTCTCCAAAAAGTTCGATAATGTCGATGCCGTTACAACCTCAATCAATAGCTTTGTTGGTGAATGTCTTGAAATTACAAGTGGTATTGCAGGTGCTCAAAATGAAATATCGGATGAAATTAAAAATTTCAGTATGGTGTTGCGTAGCGAAGTAGACGAGATTGAAGAAAAGATGAAAGAAACGAATAACCTGCTTGTTGGAAAATTTGATGAATTTTCGGAACTCCTTAAAAAGAGTAATACGGAAGCCCTTGTGGATGTAATGAAAAGCGTTACCGAAGAATTCCAAAAGCAGATGAATTCGCTTATAAATAAATTGATTCAGGAAAATTTCGATCAACTCAATAAAAGCGTGGAAAGTCTGAATGTTTGGCAACAGGAGAATAAAGAAATGATAAGCTCCTTAACTAAACAATATAAAGAGATGACTGCCAATTTTGAGCAAACATCCACAACGTTGACCAAAGTATCTGGTGATACTCGTTTGCTTGTGAGCGATGGTGGCAAATTGAGGCAATTGATTGATGCGCTCAATCAAGTTATTATTGAAGATCAAAAATTCGTTAAGATCGTTGCTCAAATCGAAGAGACGGCTACATTGAGTAAAGACAATATGTTGCAGTTTGAGGAATCGACAAAATCGCTTAATGAATGGGTTCGTAAACAGCGAAATTTCGTTGATGGGGTACAGATACTCATTCAGAAGTTAGAAGAACTCAATAAATTGCGCGATTATAACGAACAATTTTGGCAAAATACTAAACGCAGTTTAGAAGAGGGCGTGGGATTCATTACACAGGGTTCGAGAACACTCAACACACAACTTACGGCATTGGACAAACAATTTTATGCTCGATTGAGTACCACGCTGGCTGAACTGGATGCTTGTATTCAAGCAATGATTAGAAAGAACTGATTATGGCTAAATCCAATGTGTGGATGTCGGTTTCTGACCTGATGACGGGGCTGATGATTATTTTCCTCTTCATTGCCATTGCATATATTAGTCGTGTGCAACAGAATCAGACTGTGCTTACAGATTATGTCGAGACAAAGAATAAATTGTACGACAAATTAGTTTCTGAATTTAAGCAAGATACCGTTAAATGGCAAATGGCAATCGGGAGGGACTTATCCATGAAATTTAATAATCCGACAGTTCTGTTTGCACAAGGTAGCGCATATTTGACCCCACAGTTCAAATCAATTCTCGATGAATTTTTACCGAGGTATTTCGATATTTTGCTTAACGATAATTTAAGGAGCAAAATTCAGGAAATTCGTATAGAGGGTCATACAGATAACGTCCCATATCCTAAAAAACATGCAGATCCTTATGTTGCAAATGTTATTCTTTCTCAGGAACGGGCGCTAAATGTGTTAATATATCTTAGGCAGATGCCCATATTTCAACGATATACAAAAGAGCAGAAAGAGTTGTTGGAATTTTGGTTCACGGCCAATGGTCTTTCGTATGGAAAATCGCTGGACAGCAATGGTGAATATACCTATAAAACGAAGAATGAGATTGATCCGACAGCATCCCGTCGTGTGGAATTCCGCATCGTGACCAGCGGAGAGGAAGTGCTTGAAAATTTTGTAAATAAAAATGCTGAATACGATGGCCAATGACGAACCTATTTACAAATTTGAAAGGTTGAAGTCCTTGCTAAAATCAATGGGGTATCGCATTGATAAAGCCATTGGCTATAAACCCTTAAAAATTGAGGACGTTGATATAAATGATATTCGTAAAAATATCAAATTTACAGACAAAGGCATTTTTTTAATTGACGAGGAGGATAATCAAGAGCGTCAGATTTTTCTGTATAAACGAAATTATCGTTTGACAAAATACGGGAAACCGCGTTTCCATATTCGAGAGTGCCAGACAATTCAAGATTTCATAAATTCAGGAACATTAAAATCTGAATATCGGCGAGCCAATACGGACCCAGTTTCGGTTAAAGATATGGATAATAACATGCAAGAGGTAGAGATTCGCAATCTTCCTCTTTGCAAATACTGTATGAATATGGCTTTAGGGGAATACTCTGCAAATATGACATCTGCTGATTTTGTTGAAATATTGAAGCGGGCAGATGATTCATACGAGGAGGCCCAAAATAAAGATATAGAGGTTGATATATTTGGTTATACAAAAGATTGGACAAAAATTAGTCTTGCCTACCGAGAGCTCCATGAATACACCTGTGAGAAGTGTGGATTGCATATAACAAATCCATTCGACCAATTATTTATGCAAACACATCATAAAAATGGAAATAAGATAGATAATAGACAGTCTAATTTGCAATGTTTGTGTATTCGTTGTCATGCAAATATAGACGCCCGACATAAAGCTAATTTTGCCAGAGGAGGCAATCGAATTACTCTGGAAGATTTTAACACAAAGTATCCTCAATAAAACAAAAGCAACATACACTCTCTTAAAAGGAGAGAGCAGGGAGGAGGGGAAAATTTTCTCGCGCGTTTTTCTCAACAGATACGAGGACAGACTTTGCAAAGGGGTCTTAAATACCCCCCCCCTTTGCAATGTTTGTCCTCTCTTTTTAGAATAGATGTCGGGGTCTATGAACATCTAAAAATCATCACAAATAACTAAAAACGAATCAATTATGACAAACCACAAGGGTAAAACACATTGAGCAATGTAGAGCCATTGACTTAATCAAATGACAATTAACAAATTACAACCCTATTTTATTCACTTTCAGTTGGGAAAAGGCTCTCCAGAGGGTACACATTAAAGGGAAAATCAATCACACGACCATCCGTAACTACCTGATTTAAC
>ULYF01012724.1_pt1 | contig 10983 bp, 10 predicted proteins | sample 1961941 | NCBI WGS metagenome assembly ULYF01 (sample SAMEA4835857, study PRJEB28245) | human gut metagenome | biome: gut microbiome; material: fecal sample | place: Denmark | collected 2008 | reverse complement strand
AAAGGGAAAGAAAGCGGCGCGCCATGCGGTTTCTGACTGGATGGAAATAGAAAAACAGAGGGGAATTTCTGTCACCTCCTCTGTTATGCAGTTTCATTATGAGGGATATTGTATCAATATTTTGGATACGCCCGGACACCAGGATTTCTCTGAGGACACATACCGCACACTGATGGCGGCGGATTCTGCGGTGATGGTGATCGACGCAGCTAAGGGCGTTGAGCCGCAGACCCGTAAATTGTTTAAGGTTTGTTTGTTGCGGGACATTCCCATCTTCACCTTTATCAATAAGATGGACCGCGAGGCGCGCAATCCATATGACCTCTTGGATGAAATTGAGTACGAGCTGGGAATCAAAACCTATCCGATGAATTGGCCAATTGGCTGTGGGAAGGAATTCAAGGGTGTTTATGATCGAAATAAAAAGGAGATCATTGCCTTCCGTGCAAACGATGAGATGGCCAATGGACAGCGCCAGGTAGCGGCAATAGAAGCAGATCTCAGCGACCCGAATTTAGCGGAACTGATTGGCGAGGAGCATCGGCAGACTTTGGTGGATGATGTAGAACTGTTGGATGGAGCAGGCTATGAGTTTGACCTCGAAGCCGTACGGCATGGGCGTTTATCGCCGGTGTTCTTTGGTTCAGCGCTCACCAACTTTGGAGTGGAGCCTTTTTTGGAGGATTTCTTGCATATGACGACCCCGCCTCTGCCGCGCAAATCCGACAGTGGAGAAATCGATCCATTTGGCGACGACTTTTCCGCCTTTGTCTTTAAGATTCAGGCCAATATGAACAAGGCCCATCGCGACCGTGTGGCCTTCATGCGTATTTGTTCCGGACGCTTTGAAAAGGGCATGGAGGTGCTCCATGTCCAGGGGGATAAGCGGATGAAGCTTTCTCAGCCGCAGCAATTGATGGCGCAGGAGCGTGAGATTGTCGATGAAGCCTATGCAGGGGACATCATCGGCGTGTTTGACCCAGGAATTTTTTCCATTGGGGATACCATCAGTATGCCGGGGAAGAAATTCCGCTTTGAAGGCATTCCCACGTTTGCCCCCGAACATTTCGCTTTGGTTCGCCAGGTGGATACTATGAAGCGTAAACAGTTCATCAAGGGAACGTCGCAGATCGCACAGGAGGGCGCAATCCAGATTTTCCAGGAGCTGGGCGGCGGCATGGAGGAAGTCATCGTTGGAGTTGTGGGCGTCCTTCAGTTTGAGGTCCTAGAGTATCGTTTGAAGAATGAATACAATGTGGATATTCATATGGATATGCTTCCCTATGAGCATATTCGCTGGATTGAAAACGAAGGGCTGGACCCCAAAACGTTAAATCTGACCTCGGATACCAAGCGGATACAGGATTTAAAAGGGAATTATCTGTTGATTTTTGCCAATAGTTGGAGCATCAATTGGGCTTTAGAGCACAATGAAGGATTGCAGTTGGCGGAATTTGGACGATAACCCGTCGTTGGAGATTATTGGCAGGAAAGATGAAAGGATTTTCAGGAGTGTATTTACCTGAAGGTCCTTTTTTCGAATTCCAGTGTTTATATGGAACCAATCATGCTCCATATAATTCCTAAAAAACAATCACTTTTTTCATCTATACCTTGAAAAATAGGACAATGTCGATTATACTAATGGTAAGATATGGCTTACATAGTGCAAAATTATGTGACCTTTATAATCTGAAATCAGAAAAAAACTTTGCGATAGTTTTTTCTTATATAGAACGAGATTTGAAAGAAAAAGTGGTATAATCATTCAAAATAAAAGTTAGATTTTGGCGTTGAAGCATAAATCTAGCAGATCTATCCAAGTGTGGACAAAGGCTTCTAAATGGATGGGTCCCCAAAAAAGAATCAGGAAACCAGGAGGGGCATACATGAAAAAGCGGGCATTTTTCGTATTCCTTTCGCTTACTATTGTGTTCAGTGCAATTTCTGCGTATCTGACACAGGCAGCGGCAGAGCAATTCCTGGGAAGCGGCGCATGGCATGTAGATGAGGAAGGCGTTCTCGAACAGGAGGATGGCTATTATGTCTATACCATCAAGCCAGGAGATATTCAGGATGGTGTAGCGACCGTCCGTTTTGACCCAATTGCTTCCCCGTATGTGTTGATTGAGGATAATTATCATCCCGGCAGCAATACAGGTGTAAAAGTAAAGCTGATTAATGAGAGCGGAAAAAAACTTGTCTGGGAATCCGGTGGATACGATTTTACCACCGTCAATAATTATCAGGTTGGCGGACCGATTCCAGTGGATATCGATCAGTATACTGGTTTTGAGTCTGTAGATTACGGAACGGAAGACCATGAATATTTGTTGCAGTACGGCACTGCCTATCAGACAAACCCAAATTCGTTCGACGTAAAAGGGTTTGATGGGCAATATATTCGCTTTGCGGTGGCCGCAGTCCGGACAAGCAACAAACCGATGGCGCGTTTGTTTGGAAAAGAGGATTCCTATGACGTCACGTTGGTTGAGGCTGTACAGGTAAACGACCGTGTGAAAGAGGCGCTTACATTCCGCGATGCAAATGATCAGGAGAGGTCTGTTTCTGCGGACCCAGATCGTACATATGCGGATTATCTTAAGTTATATTACAACGTGGATTCCCTGGAGGATTTGAGCAATCAGCAAAAATTGGAAGTCTTAGGCGGGGAGATGGAGTTCAAGCGCTTTTCAGAGGATGCATCCGAGCATTTTTCACCGGATACAACCGACCCAATCTTCGATGTGTTCAAATTGTATGGTATTATCAAGCCAAACAATCACTATCAGATGTTGGAGACGGACCCCGAGCTTTTAGCGATGGGATACCATTATCTCTATAGCAATTGCATGCGTTTTACCTTTGACGCAGAGACTTCCCCCATAGATGGAGTGAAAGATTCCGCCAATGGGATGAGTATTGCCGATTTTATGGAAAAAGATCCTGCTTCCGCTGCAACTAGAAATGCGGAAGAAGTCTTTGGCGGAACCGTTTTGAATGAAAATGATGCACTGGCTTTGGACCATTTAGCGTTTGCTTATCAGGCGCCCAATGCGTTTAACTGGATGCCGCACTGTATTGATTTCAATTTTTCTCTAAAGTTTAAAGTGGACGACGACAGTTCCAGTGGCAGTTCGTCATCTTCAAAGCCGTCTACAAGCAGTGGTGGCGGTGGCGGCGGCGACCATGATAAGCCCCATGGCGGCGGAGATAGCAGTTCGTCCATTCCGTCGAGTTCTACAGGCGAGGGGACGGTGAGTACGCCGATGATTCCGGGGGAGACACCTTCTACGACGAGCAGTACCACAGGAGTGGAAAGCGCCGGAGATACGAGTGCTGTTACTGCGACCAGCGAACCTTCTGGGGGAACGCCGAGATCGACTGGTGGGAAGCCTAAAACAGGGGATCATACGCTAGCTTTACTGGCTGTTTCTGCTTCTCTTGCAGTGGGGTCCGGTGTGCTGTGCCTATTGTGTAGAGGAAAGAAAGATAAAAACGAAGAGGAACATAAGAGGAAGTAATTTCCATTTAACGGCGAATCCGTAGATGGTTTTTGAGGAAGAACGTCTGCGGAAAACGGCAGAGGAACAAAAACGCCGTTTGCATGATTGGGAATGTAGCCGTTTGGAAGCGGGACTGTAGAGGGAGTTTTGCTTTGCAGACCGTTTCCTGAATTTAGCCGCGCGGACGTCTTTTCATAAAGATGTCCATAAACCCAAATATATTCAATAGGAGGAAACAAAAATGAGCGCAAAGAGAAAACTGGCAATGTCCGGTGTAGCAATCCTGGTTGTTCTTACCCTCATCGCAGGCGCTACCATGGCTTGGTTCACCGACACAGAGAAGGTCAATGCGAACTTCACCGCTGGCGTGCTGGACATCAGCATCAAGAATGCGGATGGCGAAGTTGCAACCGAGTTGAACTTCCAGAACATGCGTCCGATGGAAAAGGATACCTTCGTTGACGAGGCTACGGCAGTTCTGAATGGCGAGAATCCGTATGAGGGAGAAGGTTATGATCCGACTCCGGTTTATGTACAGCAGTTCGCCATCAGCAATGAGGGCACTCTGCCTGTCAACCTGAAGCTCTCTTTCGAAGATGCTACTCCGACATTGGATGTTCCTGAAATTGTCAGCAACGGCAATGGCGGAATCAGAAAAGGAGAGAATACCACCCGTCAGTCCCAGAATGAATTGGGGAAAGATTATACGAAAGATAAGGCATATGTAGAAAATGCTGCTGATGGTGACGACATTTATGCCCCGAGCAACTATGACAACACCAAGGTTAATCCTCATTTCCATGTCGTGCTCTTCCAAAAGGTTGAGGGTACATGGAAAGTTGTTGCTGAAAACATCAGCCTTGATACCTTAAAGGATGAAGATGGCTACGTTCTGATGAACGGCAATCAAAAGCTGGTTCTCCCGGCTGGCGCAACAGCAGAGGATAATACATATGCTCTGGGCGCCTATCTGGACGAGGGTGCTGGCAATGAGTATCAGGGCAAAGCGTATGAAGTTAACTTCACTGTCAATGCAAAGCAGACAGATGAAGGTGCAACTTTTGCAAAATAATTTCTTATTTGTTTAAGAAACATAACAGCGAAATATGAATGGGTTTTGCGGTGATTGAGAGATCAAATCAACCGGCGTGCCGGAGCATTTGTTCCGGCACACCGGTCTATCTTATTCACAAGGGGGAAGGGCAAGTTGTTCAAACTGCTAAAAGAATCGTGGCTGAGTCTCACACTGGTATTGGTGATTCTGGCGACCGTCTGTACAGCCACGTTTGCATGGCGGGAAGACCTGGACAAGGTCAGTCTCACAGCAAAAAGTGTGCTGCTCAATGCGAAGATGGACCTTGCGAACAACGCGGAGTCCGACCTGGGTGTTTTAAATCTGGCGGCTTTACAGGATGGCCAGACAGCTTATATTCCATTTCAAATGGAGAATTACTCCAATATTCCTTCTGCCGTATCTTTCCGTGTTCTAGTGAAGGACGCGAACGGTGAAGAAATTACAGATGCTTTGGAAGGCTGGGAGGTTTCTATTTTGAGTGAAGGCGAACCCTTGAAGCTTTCTGAGGATGGCACTTCTTTTATTGCAGAGGTTCCAGCGGTGGAAAATGGTTCTGAGATCAATGCTTATACGCTGCAGTTAAAGGCTGCCCCTGATGCGGACTACAGCGAATTGGGTACAGAGGACGCGCAGCTGTATGTCACGGCGGATATTCGAATTCTTGAGGAGGAAACTGTTCAGGAATAAGAAATCGGTTGTCGATCATACTCAGCGGATTTTGTAGAATGTCATAGTAGAGAGGCTGCGTGTGATGGAACAAGTTAAAAAAATATGGTCGATCATCTGTAAAATCTTGAATGCTTTTTTCTTGGTTTTACTGGTGGGGTTGGTCGTGGTTTTGCTTTATCTCGCGATCGGCTCGAAAGGAAACGGGTTGCCGTTTCTACAAAATTATCAGTTGTTTACGGTGTTGAGCGGAAGTATGGAACCAACTTTGAATGTTGGCGGCGTAATCATTGTGGAGAAAGTGGACCCGATGACGCTTGAAGAAGGGGACATTATTACATTTGTTTCCAATGATACCACACTCAACGGAAAGGTTGTCAGCCACCGGATTCTTCAGGTGGTCGATAATAATAATGGCCGAATGTTTATCACAAAAGGCGACGCGAATGAGGACCGCGATGATGCGGCGGCTGTCCCCGATAATGTGATTGGACGTGTTATTTTCCATATTCCTTACTTGGGGTATCTCCTCAATTTTATGAAGACGAAAAATGGTTTTTTCTTGATTCTACTTTTGCCCTGCATGATTATTTTGTTGGTGGAGACCATCAGTTTGTTGAAGAATTTTTGGGCCTATGTGGATGAGAAAAAGGCACTCAAGGAGGGAAAAGTAGAGGACGGTTCAGAAGAAGAACCGGAACTTCCGGAAAAGAGCGAACAGCCTGAGGAAAAGCAGCAGGCGGGGCCCGAGAAATCTACGGGAATAGAAACAGGGGAATCTGCTTCGGGACCGAATGCGGTACAATCTTCAAATGAAGATGCAGGCGAAGAAATGCTTTTAGCTGCTGATAAACAGAATACAACCGATGAGCAGTTTGCAGAGGATTTGCTCCAATCGGATAATGAAACGGAAAACAAACCGACAAGTTGTACATAGATCAAATTTGTGAGTCAATTGGAGGAGTGGTTGTTATGAAGAAGAACTTTTTGAAATTACCAGTGGCTACCATATTAAGTATGGGCCTCTTGCTCACAGTGGTAACAGGGACAACACTCGCTTCAGAGGAAGGGGAAGAGGGGTCTTTTTGGGACCATCAAGAGATGGCCGTTTCGGTCTATGATGGGGACCTGCCGGATTTTAACGAGGCAGCGGTACCGGACGGCGCTTCTGCTTTTAAGAAAATGGTAAAATCCAATGGGAAAGAAGACTCCATTCAGCTTTCCGCAGAGGATCTGTTGAATGGACAAATTACAATAAAGAGGCCTGTGAATCTCTCGATTGAAGGATATGATGCTTTAAGTGCTTCAGAACAGAACAAGATTAAACTTGTCATCGATCTTCCGGACAAATTGGAGGAAGATTCTTTGTATGCGATGACGATCCTTGGACTTCCAGAGGAGCATATTGTTGTGCGAAATCTGGGGCCGGTAAGCTTGTATGTAGGAGATATTCCGGAAGCGAATGTGCCAGAAGAGGATGTGGAGGAATCTTCGAAAGAACCAAGCAACAATTCCGGCTCTGTTTCGGGTGAATCAGACAGGCCCAGTGGTTCTTCTGAAGAACCTGTAGAGGATTCTCAACAGTCGACCGATTCTTCTGTAGCGGCGGAATAATTTGGAATAACTGCTGAAGTCAAGGTTTACTAAACAAAAGCGATAAGAAATTGTTTGATAAAAGAGGTCAAAAAATAGCGCCTGTTTTCAGTCAGGCGCTATTTTTTTGTTGGCGCGGAATAGGCATGATAAAAACCCCCAGTTGAACAGGGGGCGGATAAAAAACTTATAGAGGAAAGAGGGACTCCCTGAGATAAAATAGAAGTGGTTTGGCGGCCACACAACAAAAACACAGGAGGTCAAGTCATGAAAGACATAAATAGTTTATCGCATAGTAGGACTATGTTTTTTTATACTTGAATGGGGATAGAGGACGGATGTATCTGTAATGAAGCTGCAAGAACGTTAAACTCTTAAATTTTTCGGAATAATAAGAGCAACTTATTCAACGAATTGGTTATTTTACTCTTTTTTCTAGAGTGATAAGATGCTATAATCCAATCGTAAAGTGAGATATATAGAGAACCCTATCGATGGGAATCAAGCACAATAGGGTAAGAAAAAGATGGAATATGGACAAAAGAGTTGTTTAAAACTTAGGAAACGGTTTATGTGGTTGAATCATACGGAAACCAAAAAGAGCGTATACCCGATTGATCCATCGATTTGAAGGGTAAGAATTGGTTTCGTATATTTTTGTAGTGTGATTCTTCAGTTACTTCTGTATTTATAGGAGGAAACCCTTAGAGACCATTGGAAAGTTCAGTTGTTTTTCATTAAAAACATATAACGATTCTGATTGTTGGTTCGTTATGAATATGCTTTGCGCCGTTTTGTTTATTTGGGCTTTTATTGTGAACATAAGAAGGTATTATGCAAATCAAGATGAGTAACAACTCCAGTTTATAGAACTAAGAAAATTAGAATTTAGTTGCGGGAGAAATGCTTATGGGATTTTGGATTTATATGTTGATTATGGATTTACTTCTCCCATTTACAATGATTGGTTTTGGGAGACATTTTATGAAGAACGTGCCAAAGACAATTAACGGAGTATTTGGATATAGGACTTCCATGTCTATGAAAAATAAGGAAACATGGGAATTTGCCCATAAATATTGTGGTAAGATATGGTATATTTGCGGGTTAAGCGCATTGCCGATAACAGTAATATTTATGCTCTTAGTAATTGGAAAAAATGTGGAAACAGTAGGAACAGTCGGAGGAATTATAATGGGAATACAGCTGGTTCCTTTGATTGGTTCTATTTTTCCAACAGAAATTGCTCTGAGAAAAAATTTTGATAAAAATGGAAAAAGACGGTAAATTCCAGTTTGTTGAAACGAAAAGAAGAATAAATGCGATAATTGAAACAGAAAAATTGACAAGGAGAACGTTATGTATGGTTCTGATTGAACAAGTCGAAATAAACGATAGTTTAAAAAAAGACATTCAAAAAGAATTTGAGAAGTATGAGGCAAAGGACGGCGTTTCATTTAATCATACTCCGTTTTGCTTTGTCGCAAAAGAGAACGGGAAAGTAATCGGCGCCATAACAGGGTTTCGTTGTTTTTCAGAAATATACATTGATGAATTGATCGTGTTCGAACATCAACGAGGAAAACACATTGGGACACAGTTAATACAGATGGTGGAAGATACCTATAAAAATCAAAATTTGCATAATATCAATCTTTGTACCTATGAATTTCAGGCACCAGAATTTTATAAAAAACTAGGATTTGAATTGGAATTCGTAAGAAGAAATAATTATAATTCCAAACTGAACAAATACTACTATGTAAAATATTTTGATAAAAGCGATTCGCTATAAATCAGATACTTTTTCAAAGGAAAACATTTTTTTGAAATTCTTGTAGCTTCCAGTTTGACCATTTCACATCCACATTTTAAGAGGTTGGTCTTATATGATTGACCGCTTTTTAACAAAAGACACCATTTAGATGTCAATGGTGTCCCTTTTAGTGTGATTTTATTGTCATATTAAGGCTCGTTCAATCGTAGTAAATTCGTGGTAAAATGAATGTTTTTCTATACTCCAAAATGTTTGAACGTGTAGTGTTTATGCGGACAATCAAAAATCAGATATAAAATTTATAAATAATTAGTTTATACGTACCTTTAAAAAATGTAGCGAAAGGTTGTCCTTGACACCATCTTTTGGCTGTTTATGTTACTAAGTGCGCTTTTTCCATAGCTTTATCATGATGGATAGCCTTGTATCTGAATTTTTATGGGAATAGCCATAGTAGGGGCCACTCACTCGACCGGGTGCTTTTTATTTTGGAACCATGCAGAGCCAAGCAATGATCTTGTTGAATTCGCTTACCCTATCTGAACCGTTGCGTTATTCGTACACATTGGCTGTACTTCCTTTATCGCGGGGATCGAATACGGTTTCTAAGAGGTAAAGGATATAAAAAAGGAATATAGAGATAGAAATGGAAGTTTGAAAGAGAGCCTTCTTTGAAGCCCTGCCTTACCAGGAAGATCGTTCTAAATCTATTTTAATCGATCGGCTTTTAGAATATGTTTTAAATATCGTTGAGACGAGGGAATAACTTTCGTTTCGTTATTTATCAAATTTTTAAAGTGGGCGTGGTTAGAATCTTCTTTTTAACCAGTTTTTGGCCAGCGAAAGTTAAGAGAAAAAGCCATTTTTCAGGAGGGAAAGATGCGGCTGTTTATAGGTATCCGTTTTAATGAACTCATGATAGAGGAACTTTGGCGTCTTGAAAAATGCCTTCAGAACGCAGCGATTTCGGGAACTTTTATACGAAAAGAGAACTTCCATTTGACACTCTCCTTCCTGGGGGAGACTGAGTCCATTGACACAGTGGTTCAAATAATGAATCGTCTCGAATTCCCGGTGTTTTCGTTGATGCTGAAGGGAATAGGGAGTTTCTGTTCAGATCAAAAGGGGAAGACCATCTGGGTCGGTGTGGAGTACTCCGAGCAACTACAAAGCCTACAGAGAACTTTAGAAAGGTCTTTACTCGAAAGTGGTTATTCATTGGAGATGCGTGCCTTTCAACCACATATTACCTTGGGGCGAAAGGTCCTTTTGCGGGAAGATTCTTATTTGAATGAGCTTTCCAGAGCTGTGCTCCAGCAAAAGATGCAAGTAGAACGAATTTCTCTCATGCGATCGGAAATTCAACAAGGGGTACGCATGTATAAAGAAGTCTACTCAAAGGAATTAAGTTGGATAAACCAATCGATTCCTTGCCAGAGTTTCGAAACGAATTGAGTGAAAGGGATGTACTACATGGAGACTAGGGGGAAATGTACGGTTGTATATATCCTCGAATGTTCCGACGGAACCCTCTACACGGGTTGGACGGACCAACTGGACAATCGCTTGGCGGCCCACAACTGTGGACGGGGGGCCAAGTATACGCGTTCTCGCAGACCAGTGTGTTTGGTTTATTGTGAGGAGGTTCCGGATCGTTCCGCAGCTTTGCGCCGGGAGGCGCAGATTAAACGTTTGACACGATCTCAGAAATTGAGCCTTATTCACGAAGCTTCGCTTGAATAGAGAGGACTATTTGTGATATACTTTTGAAAAATAACGCTTAGTATAATGGCGTATGGATGAAATTAAAGGAGGAATTACTACCATGCCATGTATTCAGACGAAGGTCAGCGTAAAAATGACGGAGCAACAGGAAAAAACCATTAAAACGGAGTTGGGAAAGGCAATTTCCCTGATTCCAGGGAAAAGCGAAAATTGGCTGATGCTTACCTTTGAAGATGGTTGTAAAATCTATTTTCAAGGGAATTGTGACCAGCCGGCGGCTTTTGTAGAAGTAAAGATTTATGGAAAGGCCAACGGAGGCGTTTATAATAAAATGACTGCGGCCATAACAGACATACTGAGTAAGGAGTTGCAAATCGCCCCCAATCGGATTTATGTAAAATACGAGGAAGTTGCCTACTGGGGATGGAACGGAAATAACTTTTAACGAAAGATCGAAGATCATCTATGTGACGTTTCACAGAATACCAACAAAACAAAAGACCTCCGCAAATCGTTCAATTACGAAGAGCGGAGGTCTTTTTTGATTTCTGTTAAAGCCGTTTTAATAGCATTTAATTGAACTAGGTATATCGGTACGAAGAAGGAATTTTGTTTGAACAACGACAAAGAACACTTATAAA
>ULYF01020121.1_pt1 | contig 11027 bp, 9 predicted proteins | sample 1961941 | NCBI WGS metagenome assembly ULYF01 (sample SAMEA4835857, study PRJEB28245) | human gut metagenome | biome: gut microbiome; material: fecal sample | place: Denmark | collected 2008 | reverse complement strand
GTCGCCGGGACGAGCCGCCAGCGCCTGTTCAAAATACCGCAGCGCAGGACCCTCCTGGTCTAAATAGTAATAGGCATAGCCCATGCGGAAATTCCAGCAGTGGTCGCCCTCGAAATATTCTTCGTGGCGTTCCAGCAGATCAATAGACTTCTGGAACAGCTCCCGATCCCCCGGTTCTGCCAAATTGCTATATGCCCTGGCCAGCTCACTGTCCATTTCGGGCGTACGCTCCCCGGCAGGGATGTCCTCCAACGCGTCGATGATTTTCTGAAATTCATCGTTTTCATTCCACCTCTGGCATTGTTCCAGCAAACTCATAGATGATACCTCCTTTATCTATTGTGGTTGTTCTATCATATCGTTTTTCACGGAGTGTTTCCGCACTCCTTTGTTATCGTCAATGTTGTTTATTCATAAGGTTCACACCTCTGTATTCCAGTCGCACAGCATTTGATTTTGTGCCACCCGGAGCAGCTCATCCCGCACCTCCATCAGCACAAAGTTCAGAAGGTTTTGTCTCCGACACTTCTGCGGGCCCCGGGCCTCCGGTGAACTGGCCGATAGTCGAATGCCTCAGATTTATTGTAAGGGTTGGCCTCTACCAGCACACTGTGCCCGATTGAGGGCAGGAACTCCCGAGGCGAACGTTTCTGGCTGAATTCACACCAGTTTCCGTTGAGTACGACGGAGTATTTGAACCTTATATCACACCGCCTGGTCAAAGCCCCCATTTTGCAGCTCAGGGTTTTGATCTACTTGGGGGCGCTACATTTGAGGCTTTGCCCCCGGATTCCCTGATCGCCAAACAATTCCGCTTTGTCGGCCATCATGTACTGCTCCATGCAGAGATAGGCGTCAACTTCGACATAGAAGTCCACCATTCACCACTTGCTGAGGGAACTCTTTATCATGCTGCCGTCCTGAGAGAACTGATGGCCCCAGAACAGGCACTGCTCCTACTTTCGCTCGGCGGCAAACTTCTGTTGAAAGCACTGTCTGGTGTACTCAGGTTAGCCCTACAGTTGCCCAACATCCACACAGAACTCTCCATATCCAGTGCCTTGTCGGTGTCCTCATTGTCCCACCATCCCTTCCAGGGTCCCGGCTCTGGGAACAGTATGCGGTATTCCGCCCGTTCTTCCTGCATGAGAGGGTATCCAGACAATCGCTGAGCCGAACTACGGAATCCTCCCCATAGCCCATGCGCCAGCCGATGGAGCATCGCTCGATCTACCGGTGCGCCAGCCAGGGGAAGGCATGGCGTCCTTATTTTGTAATGCTATGGTACTTTGTCCTTGCTTGTCAGATTTGGCGCAGTTCTTTCTTAATATCCAGCAGCGCGCCTTTCAGGGAAATGATCTGCGCCAGTTCTGTTTCGGTCAGGTTTTTCAGAAAGATGCCGTATTCGTCCGAATGTCCGCCCACAAACTCCATTTTAGGTCTTCCGATTTGCTGGGGTCCGTGATCCACAGCCAGGGCTCTCCCATCGCCCAAAACCGTGTAAGGGTAAGAACTTGGCCGTTGTAAATTACTTTCTATTCCATCCTCATCTCTCCTGCATTTTCTTCAGCAACTTCACAATCCGCTTTCGGTTCTTTGAGGTTTTCATGAAGGTCGGGAGGTGATCAGCCTGAGTTTTCCTTGGGATGCTGAACGGTTTTTCTCTCAAATCGGCGCTGAGATAGCCGATCAGATAGGCAAGATGTTCTCGGTTGAGTGCCCAGACCGGTTTCCCCTGAAAGGAGGTCAGGAACCACAGCTCCAGACCGAAATAGGGTTCCTTCCCGTCCTTGATCTCAGCGATATAGGCGTATGCTTCCGCTGTTTTATGTACTTTGCCCGGCATCATGGTCCCACAGTGGGGGCAGGCCACATGGAGCACCGGAAAGTGCTGCTTTGCCTCATCTTTTATATCCATCCGGTAATACCGGCCGCAGTTCCTGCATTGGTTATGGACATCATAGCGGTAAATCGTCCGCTCGCGGGTTTCCTGATGGCCGCAGTTGTAGCAGCGGAAATAGGCATAGTCCTTATCCGCAGTTACAATCCCAGGACCGTGACATTTGGAGCATTTCACCTGAATGCCGGTGGTGAGGGCGCTGTAGGCACTATGAGTAAAATAAGGCTCATCGACCATTCGGCGCATACACCCATACACTCCCTTTCATCAATCCTGCTATTTTATAATCCTACCCGCTGCCAGCCGTCCAGACGCATCTGCACTGTATCGATCTTCCAGTCGTTGTCCGTCCGCTTCATCAAAAAGCGGCGCTCAAAGCCTGTATCTTCCTCTCTGGTGTAGATGTAAAGTTTATTCCGGGTGATCTGTTCTGCATCAACAAATTTCTCTCTGCTGTAAGTCCCATGTAGGCTATATGAGAGGCTTAGAGGACGGTAACCCGGACGGGGCTTTTCACTCACATAGGTTTTCCAGATCACCAGTAAGTGGGGCATGACCTGGTCATCCTCAAACTCGGCTTGCTCTGCATATTGTTCCCATACAGTCATTTTCTCAAAGAAAGCAGACAGGACTCTGCGGCATTCCTTCGCCGCCTGCTCGTCTAGAACGGTGGGCCTTTTGGCCTTCTCCCGCTGTATCTGGGAGAAATATTCCATCTGTTCCCTGGTAAATTGCTCATGGACGATGGGTTCGATCCGGCTGTTGCTGGCAATAGCCAGCAGACCTTCATAGGTAATTGCAGTGTAGTCGATCTGGATGTGGGTGAGCTTGGGGATGGAGGCCGCCTGGAGAAGGCCGTCATCATCCAGCCCGGTGTGGTTCAGGGCCAGGAGGTCGATCTTGCAATCCCGCAGGGCGGACAGGCCGCTGCCATTGATGGCGGTATTGCCGTCCAGCAGCAGGTAACGCAACTTGGGCATGGTGGCAAAGATGGGAAAACAAGCATCGGTGAGCGCCCCATTCTCCACGCTGAAGTTAACTATATTCTTGAGCCCCACAAGTGGGGCAAGCAACTCATCCGTCACCGGGTATCCCTTCACATGAAAGCCCACCAGGGTATATCTGGCCAAGCGCTCCATGATCTCCATGGTCAGTTCCGGGATCTCAAATTGTTTCTCCCCGTTCAGGATCAGGATACCCTTTTCCCAGTCCGCTGTCCGTGCCCGTTTCGGCCATTCTGTCATTGCTGTACCTCCTTTACCAATCCCTCTCCCGGATAGCCTCCTCTATATCGATCGGGATGCCGAACCGCTCCAGAATATAAGCCACTGTTTCCCCGATGCAGTCCCGGGCCACGGTCTCGATTTCGCTGTCGTTCTCGTCGAACTCATCCTGCAAGTCGTTGATGGCGCAGACCACTTCGTCCAACTTTTCCTGCACGGCCTCGGTATCCGTCTCGCCATTCTCCAATAGGTCGATGACCTTTTGAAGCTCGTTTTTTACCTTGTCCACCAAAAAATCGGGGAAATATTCGTCCTCGTACATCTCATCCAGAAGCTGGTAATTAGAATCAAATGCTTTCATTTTGTTTATTCCTCTCCATCACGCATCATAACTCTCTGCAATATCAATAAAATGGATATACACTCCGCAGACCTCGCCTTGGGCATCATAGCCGAAATATACCGGGTAGACTCCATCGCCCCAGCCGGAGGCAAAAATGGGGAGGCCGCAGTCTGTTTCCGGCACTGTCCAGTTGAGCCAGTCGCCGCCCGCGCTCTGGTACTTGGGATGTGTTTTAGCGTTCTCCTCCAGCAAGTCACAGAACAAATCATTGTAGGGGTCGATGTCCTCATCCTCATCTAGACGTTTGGCCCAGTAGGCTTTGAAGGCTTCCTGCGTCCGGATGTCCGCAATACAGCCCATACCGGCGTCCACACCGAAGCCGAAAAAATCACCGTCCTCCAGTTTCCCATCCAGATCTTCATTGCCCACCATGCCCAGCTCGTACTGGATCGGCTTTTGGCCGCTAACCACTACCTTGACGCAGGCATAACGGTCTCCGTACTTCTCGCTTGGGACCACGCAGATCTGTAACGGGTAGTTCCCGGCGGGAATGGTCTGGAGATAGGGCCTGGCGTCCTCCAGTTCCACCAGCGGGTCGCACGCAAAGACCATCCCCGTAGGGAAGCGGACTGTGCCCATTTCCAGCACATCCACCATCCTATTCCCAATGACCTTTTCTGTGAAATAGGCATCCAGGTCGATCTTGCAGGACAATCTGTCCTTGATTGCTTCATATTGTTTCAACCATTCTGTTGTTGGCATCTCGTTTTCTCCTTTCTGCTCCGAACCGTTTTCCAACGCCACCCGGATGATGGGCCGGAAGAAGTCATAGTCATTGTTAAGTTCCTCGTCCTCCCGCACCTCCGGCTTGGCGTGAGGGGAACAGGGCAGATATCCCAACAGTGGCCCCATGCCGCCACAGATATTACATCCGCCGTCCCCGCCACAGGTGGTTAAAGCGTCAGCCTCCACCACCTCCCTCATATAGGGGTCGTAACCGATGGACAGGCCAAAGAAGTTGGGTTCTTCCATGTCATAGGGGCCGTCACCGCCCTGTTCTTCAAAATGGTGGATGTGCATAGCGCCGTCCAACCCATCACCCCAAGGGAACAGGGTGCGGCATCCGCCGCCGCAGAGGTAAGCCCACTCATCCACTGTAGGCAGGGAGAAATCCTGCTGCCGAAGCCACTCCCGCAGGCGGGAATAGGTCACCGAATGGGAGAGCCATGCCTGCCACATATCCTCTTTCCGTTCAAAGCGGGCGTGACCCACCAGCGCAAGACTGTCCCGACCGGTGGCGGCAAATTCTCGAAAGGATTCCAGCCACTCCGGGCGAAGCCGTGGATCATCCAGATTCACCGGTTCCCAGCCGATCTCCTCCAATTCTCTGCCCACCAGCATGGGGCCGATGGCTGCCTGCCGCACCGGGGCCATTCCCTTTCGGAAAAAGTGCTCCGGGGAACCGTCATATTCGATCTCTTGGAAAATGTAGTTCAGTTCCTCCTGCCCCTCTCGATTTAGCCCCACAGCAAACTGTTCCCAGCCCAGGGTGACGGTATCGCCGGGGACGAAGATGAACTCCCGGCCATCCCGTTCAAAAACACCGGTAGTGCAACACTGACCCCAGCGGTCAAAGAGTTCCAGGCGTAAAAATTTTAAGTCATATCGCTCTGCCAGCCGTTCCATCAGCGTCCGTTTTTCCTCTTGAGAGAGCTGATCGAACTGGGGACGGAGTAGCGGGTGTCCTGCACCGGATCTGTCATCACATCTCTCCTGTGGCGATTCTGACTCCTCTCCCGGCAAAAAGAAGGGCAGATCTGGGTACACCTCCCGGTACTCCTGCCAGGGTTCCATCTTGTGGGGCTTATTCGCTGTCCGCAAAAACCCCCAGAAGTCGGTGGGGTAGTGGAACACTGGCCCTACTCGATCACGCCGGGTAACAATGACTACGGTACCGTCGGTGAGCATTCCGATGTGCTGCATTTTTTCGCCGCCGAACATTCCCGGACGAATGCGGAGTACCTCCCGCGTGGTCATGTTGATGAGCTGGGCAAAGTCATCGGATAGGATTTCCCCGTTCCCCTGTACCAATAGCCAGTCCTCGGTAAACCAGCGCAGCTTCAGATCCTCGCCCATTCCAGGCAAGGCGGCAATACGGCAGCGCCCGGTGTCCATATCCAGTTCCAGCAGACATTCCTCGATCCGCCCTTTGCCGCTGACCCCGTGGATCATATAGATACATCCCGTGCCGGGGACGGGGACTGCTTCTGAAAGATGGTCGTATCCGTCCAGACGGAAAGGATGCTCTGTCACCTGACCATTCTCCCAACGGTAAACGGTTCCTTTATACCACTGGTTGGAGAAGTACACCCGGCCCAGACCATCCGCTACAATACCACAGTGGTACTTGCCGCTCCAATCGTCCTTGGGCAGCCTCCAGTTCTGTACGTCCTTCCGGGTGCCCCGATCGGTCAGTTCGATCCGGGTGGCATTATGGGGGTCCCCCACCCAGAGGGAATTTCCGATCCACCGGAGAGACCTGGGCGGGCCGTCATAGGCAATGGGAGATGGTTCAAACCAGTTCAGGTTGGCCGGATTTTTCCCCACCAAAGCCCGTCCAATGTCACTGCCGCCGCTCCTGGCCGCGCCGTAGACGCCCAACTCCGGGGAATAGGAGAGACTGCACAGAGTTGGCAGGCTTCTGGCCCGGGTCACCTGGGGCGGGCGGCGGCGAAGGTCGGCTATGCAGCCGTTCAGCCAGTTCTCTCTATTTTGCGGTTTCCACACTCCAGCTGCAAAGTCCCCCGCCAGGGAGTTGAAGAAATAGTCATATTCGTCTTCCAGGATGTATTCCTCACAGGGCATGACCGCGCCGGGGTCCTGCTCCTTGGCATGGTCCCCCCACTTGCGCCGGGGCTGCTTCATCAGTCGGCAATACTGTCCCCTCTGTTTGCAAAACACCTCAAACTCCTCCCGCTCTGCTTCGGGGATCAAGACAAAGAGGTAAATGTCCTCCCCGTCCAGGTCATAGAGCGCCCAGCCGAAGGTGGAGAGCTCCTGCCCCAGAGCGGCTACGCCCTGTTCGTGGGAGAGCTTCATATATTGGACGCCAACCGTTTCAAACCGCTCATCCAGCAGCGCCGGGATTTTCACTCCCCATTTTTCACGAAGCTCCGCCAGGGTGTCCTGTACGGCTCCGTCATATTTCAGAATATCCAGCGCATCCGCTGTGATCTGCGCGAAGTCTGACATTGTTTGGCCTCCTTATACAAATTGTCCTTCTATTTCTTCCGCTTCTGACAAATAATCTACATGCACAGGGATATCTCCCAAAAAACGCAATAATATGCCCCAACGGTCCTCCTGCGGGAAAGAGACAAGCCTGAAAGTGCAGGCTCCATTCTATTCCATCATAAAATAGCTATTGAAAGTTCCTCCATTTAGGATGGAGCGTACTGCAATCCAAGTTCCTCAGAGTTCTTTACAACTGGTACTCGAATCTCATTTTCCGCTTTTGAAAGATATTCTCGTCAGTATCAAATGATAGAACGAATAAAACCCAAATTCACTGACGAAAGTTCTTATGTATTCAAAATAATTAAAATCCAATCTCTGTGTCTGCAATCATTTCAGACCAGCCGTGGATGGAATCCGGACCTTCCTGAGGGATCAGTGTCCCTCATTCCAAGTGTGAATTCACCAAAAGGTGTCCCATACCCCTTTACAGATTCACCGCAAGGCCCTGATGTTTACTACAATCAGCATTACACCCAGCAGGAAAGAATTCGCCCACCGTCCGCCTCTTACTTCCTCTCTCAAAGCATCGAACAAGGGTCAATAGGTTTCGCAGATGACTTCGGGGTTTGGCTTTCATTGCTCGTTAAGGGCCACCAGGCAGATAGATCTCCCCTACATCATTTCTTAGGGCCAATGCCCCGTACTTCCCGTCCTTGTCCAACATCACATCGGTGAAAAGGCAGATCGAGAAGCCTTCCGCGGGCAGTTCTTTCTGTAAGACCTCATCGGCCCCCGGTTTAACTTGTCCAGCTAGTCAACTAGCCTCTGCCAGAAGTCCAGAGACAGCACCTTGTCTTCTCTGCAGCCATGACAGTGGAAAATGGCCCTCCAGTTTCTGTGATGCGTCGTAAAATTGACGCCGTACTCTGTCCGCCTTCCACAATAGCAATAATTCTTCTCTTATCCCCTGTGATGTCCTTTCCCTGCACACTACTGCTATTTGCTTTCTTGGTCATTGATAGCCATTGCATCTTTGATCTGTTGTGCTACGGTGTCGATGTAGAGAAAAATGCCGTCTCGGTCGCAATGATACAGATTGGAATAACTCTCACTCTCATTGGGTTGGATGGGATTTGGCTCTACTACCTCGGTGGCCTCTAACAGACCGCATCCCAGCTTCCTCGCTACCGTCAGTGCCTTTTTCAAAACCGCAAGCTGTCCACAGCTCCACAGCGATTCCAAATCCGCGTGGACCTGCGGGTTTTCCTCCATGTTCCGGAGAAGTTGCGCCACCTGCTCTGAGGACAGGTATACCCCGGAGCAATAATTCTCCACAATCCGGTTTTCTGCCGGATTTGGGAAGGAGTAAGGAGTGAGTTGTTCCCAGGGAGTAAAGTACCGCCCATATTCCGGTTTCTGCTCTGCCAGGAAAGAAAAGGCACTCCCCCTGGTATAGTAGTAGGTGCGAAAAAAGCCCTGAATCACAGCAAGATAAAACCCATGGCTCTTGTCGAACAATTCATCCTCTCCGGTATCAGCGCCCACCCGCAGTGTATCGAAATACTTTTGGGCATAGAACGGCTCCATACCGTACCTATTGGCCAGTTTCAGAACCTTTTCTTCCTGACCCAACTTGACCCAATTCAGTGGCGTAAAGTACCACTCGTCCATTTCACTTTGAGAAATAGGATGAAAACTCACGTCATAACCCATAAAAATCCCCTTTCGCCTAAACACACATCATTTCTTATTTGCGATGGGTTGAAAAATCTCTGTATACCTCTCCTTCCATTTCTCCGGGGCCGTCTTAATGACCTTACTGCCGCCGTTCTCCGCAGCCTTCCCCCAGATGGCCCAAAGCACCCCTTGCCAGAGATAGTCCCATGCTTTTTTATCCCGTTTTTCTTTCGCTGGCAGATAATCCTCCAGATGAGCTTTGGCATCCAACAGGGCGTCCAGGCTCTCCTCATTGGCGATCAGGGCGCGAAACTCCTTAGCGGGTTTCAGCTCCTGCATGGATTGGACACCGTGGAACAGCACTGGCATTGACCGAGCGGTAAAGCAGTACTTTTTAAACAGCGCATGAAGAAATTTCTCCTGCAAAGAGGAGTGTTCATCATCACACAGGTCGAGATAGTCGCACACCAGCGGCCACCACGCAGGCCCCTCCAACCCCAAGGCGAACACGGCAAAGGTTCCCGGCATGGCGCATTGCTCATCGGACAGATTGTTATACCACTCAAATTCCCTCATGGCCAGCCGCGCATACCGCTCTATGCTTGTGTGCAATTCTGGGTACTGCACTGCTCGGGCAAATAGCTGGTTGATCCCCTTCTTGGGAAGCCCCTGAATGGGTAGGTAAATCTTCTCTGGTCCCCGGAATTCCACCGAATAACTGCGGGGGAACTCTGTCTGTTCCAGCACCTCACACAGATAGTCCAGCGCCTCCCCATAGCACTCCAGCGTGTTGTCCTTGGCGGTGATGCGGATGGTGGCGAAGGCGTCGTTGGCCGAAGCGGTGAGATGCTCCGTTTTGCGGCGCTGGATGTCTTTGGGCAGCTTGCCGGTCCCATTGTTTTTCAGTTTCTTCACCATATCAGGGCGGAGCTGTGACACAAGGCTAAAATAGTGTTCCGTTGTCACGCTTTCATAGCTGGCCCCATATACGGTGCAGCAAACCGCCACATAACAGGTGAAACGGAGCAAAGATTCATCCACCTCCTCTTGTCGCAACTCCGGGGAAACCACGCAGGACGGATAGGCCATAAAAAAATCCTCTTTTTCTCCAACTATAAAGTATCGCCCCTGCACCTGCGTTTCAATGTACTGTGTCAAGTGGTAGCAGATTTGCTGCCAGCCCACCAGCCGACGCAGAGCATCGCAGAAGGTGACGGCTTCCTTATAAGGAAATCCCTTCAGTGGCAACCGGAAAAGAAAGCGGTCCAGGATCTGGCTAGGGAGAAACGGGGTTCCGCCCTTGCTCCGCACTACCACCGGATAGTCGGAATGGTTTTCACGGGCAGTCCCATCCAGAATGTCCTGAATACACTGGTCCGCGTGCTCCAATACCTCGAGATCGGTGTCCGGCTTATGGATCAAATAATAACGGCCATTTACGCCATCACGCTTTGGCAAACTCATAACTCGATCACCTCTCAGGTCTGCTGGTGCTGCATAGATACGATGTGGCAGTCCGGACAGAATTCGATATAGAGTGTTCCCTCTGCACCGTCAAACACTGTATCCCACTGGATCTGAGCCAGATACTTCATGGGCTTTCTGCAGCGGGGGCAAGTAACATACTCCCAGTCCTGCACCCAGTTGGCGAAACCGCCCACTGTATTTACATCTTCACAGGCGGCGCCGTAGAACAAGGGAACGTCTGTCTTGCCCAACACGAACGGATTTCCAGTGAGTTTCTGATAGTCCTCAGGCTGGATATAGCATTTCATCTTATCCCCTCCGTCAAAGAGTTCTGAAGGGAAAACCTCCACGCCGCCGTCCGGGGTAAAGCGGTTGAACGCGGGTCCCTTCAGAAATCCCACGCAGTTGGGGCAACAGGTGGCAGTCATGATACCGTCCAGGCCCAGAAACTTTAGTCGCTCATCCTGGCCATCCAGCACCAGCATATCTACCATCCAACCGCCGCAGTGAGGGCAGGTATCCTCCCGCAACCGGCCGATGCGGACGGGAGACTCCTCACCAGGCGTTCCCTTGACCATGGGGTAACAGGTATCGAAGTTGAGCTGCGTCCGGCGGCCCTCCTTGTCAAAGGTCCAGCCGCCGCACTGGGCGTAGACAGACGGGCCCACATAGAGTTTTCTCTGCCACGGTCTTGGATTTTGCTCCAGTTCCAACAGGGTTTCCAGCGCTCTGTCATCCCCCTGTATGGCCAGACACATCATGAGATTGCCCGCCTCGCCGGGGTCCTTGGTTTCCCGTATTGTGGCGATCAACCCATCCCGCACATCCCCCGGAGCGTGGTAGTAGAGCTCACAGGGATAGAATACTTTTTCGGCCAAAGCTTCCCGCTGGATCTCCGGCGTGATGGCATCTCGATAACCGAGCAGATGCCAGAAGTCTGTGAACTCTGGGTCCTCCATATCCGCTAGCCGTTGGATATTCCGGATTAGACCGTCCTGCTTTTCTTTAATCTGTTCCGATGCCCAGGACAGTACCGCTTTCCGCTCCTGCTCAGACTTACATTTCCAGCACAACCCTTCATAGCCCAGGGGCGTCCCACAGATAGGGCAAGTGTATTTCAAACTCATGCACTTTGGCTCCTTTCAGAAAATAGAAAAACTCCCCGCGGCACACTGTCAAT
>ULYF01001276.1_pt1 | contig 11077 bp, 6 predicted proteins | sample 1961941 | NCBI WGS metagenome assembly ULYF01 (sample SAMEA4835857, study PRJEB28245) | human gut metagenome | biome: gut microbiome; material: fecal sample | place: Denmark | collected 2008 | reverse complement strand
AAATCCGTCAAAATCTTGTGATTTTGGCGGATTTTTCTTAACTTTTACAACAAAACTATTCTATTAGATTTCACTATCCATTTTTACTTTTCTTGAGGTGCCGAAATATGGTAATAGAGACAAACCGGCTGATCCTGCGCCCCTTTCTGGAGGGTGATGCGGCGGATGTCTACGAATATCTGAAGGAGCCAGCGGTCAACTGCTTTGCCAGCATGAAACTGCACTCCCTGGACGAGGCCAGGGAAGAGATGAAAAAGCGCCTGAGCGAGACAGAGTACTACTTCGCCATCACCCTGAAGGAGGGCGGCAAGGTCATCGGAGAGATTGACGCCTATCCGGAGGCGGGCGAGCCCCACGCAGGTGAGGACGCCGTGCGGGACACTTTCAGCCCCTGCTGGATGCTGAACGGGGCCTACCAGGGCAAAGGGTACGCATTCGAGGCGGCCCAGGCCTTTTTCGACTATCTCTTCTCCCAAAAGGGCGCGCGGCGCATCTACGCATACACCGAGGACTACAACCTCTCCAGCCAGCACCTGTGCGAAAAGCTGGGCATGCGCCGGGAGGGAGTGTTTTTGGAGTTCATCTCCTTCGTAAACAATCCCGACGGTACGCCCAGGTACGAAAATACGGTACAGTATGCCATCCTGAAAAAAGAGTGGGACCGTCAGCAGTCCCAATAGGCAGTTGGAGGTACGATATGGGCGCAGCATCTGTTTCCGAGTATGTGGCGTCGCTGAACGAAGAGCAGCGGCGGTATGTCAGTGAGTTTATTGACTTTATGAGTGCGGAATACCCGCAGTTGACTCCTAAAATCTCCTTTTCCATGCCCATGTGGCTACTGGGAAGGAAGATGTACGAGGGATATGTAGCAATCTCTGCTGCGAAGGCCCATTTCTCTATCCATTTTTCCGACGAGGAATTTCTGAACCGCTTGGCAGAGCGTCTGCCCGCCTGCAAAAAGGGAAAACGGTGCATCAACATCAAATACGGCGATGAATCGTCCCTTCGCACGGTGGAAAAGAGCATCGGCGATTTCTTGAAACTCTATCACTCGGAAGGGAGCGCGTCCCAATGAGCGGCACGGAGGAGATCGGCTGCTGCGGTGCCTACTGCGGGACCTGTCAGGAATATCAGAAAACCTGCAAAGGCTGCAAGACGGGGTACCTGGACGGCTCCCGGGATCTGAGCCGGGCAAAGTGTAGGATGAAGAAATGCTGCCTGACCAGAGGTCACATCACCTGCGGGGACTGCGGAGAGTACGAGTCCTGCGGGACCATTCAATTCTTCCTCAGCCAACCCGGCTACAAATACGGCAAGTACCGGCAGGCGCTGGAGTTCATCCGCGCCCACGGCCACGCCGCCTTCCTGAATGCGGCAAAACACTGGACAAACGCCTATGGCAGGTACCCCGAACAGGACACCTGAAAGAAATAGCGCCCTCTGAACATCCACGGATTTCAGCGGGCGCTATTCTTTGTATATAGCTTGTTAAATACTGATACGCCTAATGCGAGAACAAAGCAGGATTGGGGCAACAGCCAGATGCCGGGAGTTCGAGTCTCCCCACTTAGACTATAGCCCCCAGGAGCGCTCCTGGGGGCTTATTCATTGTCTATTGTGGCGCAAAATTTGAGAATTAATGATCCGTTCTACGCCCTAAGCATAAAGACCAATCTATAAAGGCTCCCGCAATGTATCACTTTTTGTACATGCGAGGAGGTCTCATAATTGGTTTGGTGTTTAGGGGATAGTTTACTGTATCAAAGAAACCTCATACACTAAAATCTTTGTATAAATTACCGACAAGGCCACCGATTAATCGACACCCTTGTCGGTGATTTTTTACTTACTCTTCTTCGTTTCCTTCCGTCCTTTTTTCTTCCCCTTCTTTGGCTCCTGCGGCAGCAGCCTCCCTTCCTGCGCCTCCTGTCGTTTTAGCTCTGCGAGTTCATTTTCATCTCGATGATCAGCACCTTGAGTTTATCCTCATATTCCTCGGGGGTGTGGGCATACACATTTCGGGAGTGCTTCTTATCGTCCGGCAATATAAGGGAGTAGCGCCCCTCCCAGCAGTTCTCGATGACCGGGTACTATACCTCCGTTTCCCTCCTACATAGGGCTGGAATGTGGTCATCATCCGTTTCTCTTGCGGTTCAGCAAGTGATTCCTGCGAAGCCATTTTCCCGATCCTCTGCTCGATCTTTTTCGCTGCTTCAGACCGCATCAGATTGGTGATGTGGGGGGAGATGTCCAGCGTAGTGGCCGCCGATACATGGCCCAGTATAGTGGAGAGGGGCTTCCCATCTATCACGTTTCCCAGAGCAATGGTGGCAAACGTGTAGCACAGGTCGTGGAAGTGCACATGCTCCTCGATGCTGGTCTTTCCAGTAGAATGCGGTTGATCCTGGCCACTGCGGCTGGGATCCAGTGATCACCAGTGCGAGGAAATGGAAACAGAATATTGATGAATTGTAAGTGCTCCATCGCAGATTTCAACTTATACATTGTAAAAAGCAGGAATTCTGCTATAATAAATTAACGGCAGGCTATGTGCCTGACCACGCCAGCCGTGCAGGGATTGCCTGCGCGGCTGTTTTGCATTTTCAAGCAAGGGGGATGCATGGCATGGCTATGAGTGCAGATGCTATTATTGATAAATTACAAAAAGTTTTCCCCACAAAGATAATATATGAAGAGCAATACATTAAGCAGGCAGGTGTATCGCTGTCTTTTGAGATCCATAAGCAAGCCAAGGCTTGCCAGCAGACTTATGTTCAATGGCTCACAGCAAATGGGTTCATATGGAAGGAAACCGGATACATCGAACCAGATATGCGTATGCGTGAAGCCGCAGAAGAAACGCCCAACTGCGATGCTTTTGCAATTGCTGATTTCGTGTTTCGCAAATACCCATTGGCGGGAGAATATATCTTAACCGACTCTGAGGAACGGATATTGTATCAGTCTGCCAGTCAGACGGTAAAAAAAATACTTAAAAATGATGCTCGAGTTACCAGAAAAGAAGAAATCGTTTTGGTGCTGGAAACAGTTGAGTTACTCAAATACTGGTCTTCCGATCTACTGGACGATGAAGTCGCAGGGACTTTTTGGAAGTATATCTTTATGCAGTATGGCTTCAATTCGGAAAACTCGGAAGCAGCGGAAACACGCCTGTATGCACGTTTTCGAACAGCAATCAAAGATACGTTAACGTTTTACAAACGTTTCTTTGCACCAGAAGGCACGCAAAGATATTATACTTCTTTGCTTCTGCATGCTATATCGCCCAGGCAGAGCATAGACTCATTATTCAACATCCTGTTCGATTTTTACATAAAAAATTTGGATTTCCAGTATGTTGCGGAAGACATTAGCTACCGCATGTTCACAAAAGGCATGCGGGCTCGCTGGGACTCGCGTGTGAAGAAAAATGAAGACCTTCAACTCCGCTCCGACGCTGTTTTTTCTGGTCTTCAAGCCCTCTTCCAGGCTCGTCCAGGATATATGGCCATGCACTGCGACTCCATCGTCAAGAAAATGGACGCACTGTTACGTGGTGAAGCAGAAAATGTTATGGATCCAGAGCGTAATTATTGGGACCATTTGCTCCTGGAGTGGTTTAATAAAAAAAGTGCGACAGAGAGGGTCCGTGCTCAGGGGGAACGCCGACAGCGAAAAACAGAATATGTCGCTACTACTTCCGAGCGGATTTATGTCCAATATGCGATGGACAGAAATCTGGTTGGACTATCCTTGCCCAAAATTCGATTGCCAAAAGTCGGCGAACTTCGCCCAATCATCCGAGTATTTCAGCAGGAAAATCTCATCTTTCAGGATGAGCTTACTGTCACAGGGAATGACCTGTGTCTGACAACTAAAAGCCGCTTTATTCCTCTGGAAGATATGGATTACGATTTTTCACTCAGGCCAAACCTCTATGCGGAAATTGAATATATGGGTGAAACGCTTTATCAATCCGGCAATAAATTACGTCGCGAATACGTTTTGTTTGATGCTACTGGGAACGATCATCTACCTAAAAACGGCGTGGCTTACCTGTTTACAGGCACTCAGGAAATAGTAGAGTTTTCTGATGATGATGGGATGTATCGATACCCGTGTCCAGGTCAGTTCTACCGCATACAGATGGAAGAGATTTCATCTGCCGCTTTCAATGGTCTTGAAATTTTTGCCGATGAGATGACCGCATCCCAATTCCGACATCACACCTCCATCCGACGTGTGAATGGTTTGCATGTGCTGGAGCAAGGAAAATACATAGATTTGTATTCTGCTCCATTTACTCTGTTTCTGAAACTGCCAGACGGCGAAAACCAACTGCGCTACCAAATATCAATCAATGGAACCCGCTATGGGCTCAGCCAGTTGGAGCAAAGCAATGAAGGATACCTGATCCCAATTTCAGAAAAAGACTGCGCTTTACATTCTGTTAAAGTAATCGATGTGGGCACAGATATGGTTCGGTATGAATATAGTTATATAATTCTTCCTGACTGTCGAATAAAACTTGACCGTCCTCTTTATCGTGCGGGTGTAGATGAGGTGGCAGCAACTGTTTTTTTGAGTGGTGTTTACCATGACATTGCACTTCCTTTGCCACAAAACAAAGATAGTATCACCTTCTTTCTTCCTGGATTTTCATTTCAGTTTGAGATGGATGTTCCTGCAGTTCACTGCACATGTATGGGACAAAACGCTTTTATGATGCCGAAAGCAGTATGGTATAAAGACCTTGACAGTGGTGAGTTTGTCAACCTTCGACTACCGGGAGAGTGGACTGGACAGCTTATGTTAGACGCTGAGCCTATCCCTTCTTCTGCCTCTGGCAATCAATTTGAATTGGGAAATGAACTTCGCGCATCGCGCCCTGACCAAAAAGAAAAGGTTCTTTGGCTTTCATTAAAAAGTGGACGCGGGCACCTGGAGAAATACGAAATAACCACAATTTTATTCTCTCCCAAATTTTTGTGTGGACCGTTAGAAATTATAGATGAGACGCTTTGTTGGCAGGTAGAGGATAATTATTTCGGTGATATGGCAGCAAGTTTCCACATTGTCTGTGATTTCCCTGAGGGATCTATTCTATCTTATCATGCAGGCACAGAAAACACTGTATTGGAACCGCATCTCAACCTACCACATGGACGATACCGATATCAGATATCATTCAAAAAAAAGAATATATTTGCTTCTGACGCAGGTGAGCAGGTGATTTATCGCGGTAGCCTGTTGGTCGGTGATGCTAACGAGTTTCTTTTTGAGCAAAAAGAAATTCATCTGGGAGATGCATTTTGCTGGAGTTTTGAGGAAGATGCTCTGAAGACAATTGTTATGCGTTCTGGCTGTGGAATTCTCGCAAATTTAGTCTATCAGGGGGACAGTATCGCATCCGGCGAATCCGTACCAGCACCATGCTACACAGGTACCATGTATTATGTGGATTCCTACGGCACTCGCAGGTCTTTTAACGCTAAGCCATCCCCTGCTTTCGAATTGGTTAATCCAGTCAGCATCTGGATCATCAATGAGCATCTTTTGATTCTGCGGTGTGTGACGGAAGATACAGTTTATGTTGATAACCGCTATAACACCATTGTCAATCGGAGCCCCTCCGCCACTATGAGCAAAGCAGAGCAGCGGCAAAGGCTATTGACACCAGACTATTTCAATTATTATACGAAAGAGGTGTGACAGCTTGTTTGATCCGATTATAGCCTCACAAGAGATAAAGGATAGCTACATAGACTACATCACGACCACGTTTCATATGGCGGATCCAGACTATGCAAAAGAATTCCGGCGTGAACTTACAAAAGAGGGCATGGTCGCTAAAGGGCCTTTTCTTGATATAGGAGGGTCTTTTGAAACTGGTCGGACATTACACAATCTAATGGAAGAAGGCCGTATCAGCCCGCTATTTGAAAATCTGGAGCCTATCGCCGAAAAGGATAAAGAACTCAAACTGGACCGCCCTCTCTATCTTCACCAGGAAACAGCATTGCTGAAAGCTTCTTCTGGTGAAAATCTGGTTGTGACCACGGGAACCGGCTCAGGTAAGACAGAAAGTTTCTTGCTCCCGATTATTAACCATCTGCTACATGAAAAGGCATCCGGCACACTGAATCCAGGTGTGCGCGCCATTGTGATTTACCCTATGAATGCTTTGGCCAACGATCAGATGAAACGCATGCGAGCTTTGTTTCGTGGCTATCCTGATATCTGCTATGGCGTTTATAATGGTAATACAGAGCATACGCAGTCCAAGGCTTTGGCAGAATACCGCCGCACCTTTAAGGACCCCAACGGGAATCCAACAGACCCAGCCCCTAATGAAATTATATCCCGTGAGGTAATGCAGAAAACACCGCCTCATATCTTAATTACCAACTATTCCATGCTGGAATACATGATGTTGCGTCCAAAGGATGATGCTGTTTTCTCCGGAGCCAGATTAAAATTTATTGTTTTGGATGAAGCACATATTTATAAGGGCGCTACCGGGATGGAAACATCTCTGCTCATGAGACGTTTGCGGGCAAGAATCAGCGAACCCGGCAGCGTCCAGTACATACTGACCAGCGCCACATTGGGTGGCCCTGATTCCAACGGCGAAATTCTCAATTTTGCAGAAAAACTCTGCGGTGTTCCTTTTCAGGCCAGTGGCATCATCCGATCCAAGGAAAAGCAACCCGCTATGGTAGAGCTACAAGATTTTCCACCACAAATTTTCGAAGAACTCTACCAGCATCCACAGGCCACTGGAGAAATCCTGTGTCGCTATCAAGCTGATTTTGCTCCAGACGGAGATGATGCAGAAAAACTGTACGCATTCTTCCTGCACTGTAGGTTATTTGATGGGCTCCGAAAATCTGCATCTGACCCTATTACTGTAACACAACTCCAGAAAACTTTGAGCGCCATTTGCCCATTAACCAGTAGTCAGGTGGTTGCCTTCATTGCGGTCTGTGCCAGAGCAGAAAAGGACGGCGCAAGCCTGATCAAGCCACGCTACCATTTTTTTGTACGCGCCATTGAGGGTGCATACATTACTCTTAATGCGCCAAAACATCTCTATTTACAGAGAAAGATGGCACATAGAGATTTTGAAGCTGCGTCTGATTCCACAGTTTTCGAAGCCTCTGTATGTACAGATTGCGGTAGAATGGCCATTGTTGGGAAAATTGATGGAGGCTATCTTCGTCAGTGTTCTCGTAACGGGCCGGATGATAATGCCGACTATTTTTATCTAAAGCAAGATACGGATGGAGATTTACTGGAAGATTCTGATGGTGATGATTGGACCAAAGACGGCTCCGAGTCATATGTCGTATGTTCCATTTGCGGAGCAATTGCGCCTGAGGCAGATATAAAATTCGATGGCAGTTCAAAACAAAAGCATTTCTGTGAGCATGCATCATCTCATTGGGTTCATGTAGTACAAATCAAGCACAAGGAAGGGAAACCTTCTAAATGTCCCGCCTGCGGATTTGGAACATTTCGGCGTTTCTACTTGGGCAGTGAAGCGGCTACAGCTGTTCTCGGGACAGAATTGTTTGAACAATTACCCAGCGAGGAGGTTACTGTCACAGAGGCATCTGCTGTACCGGCAAAGCGTAGCGTATTTGCAAAAGTTCCCCAGCAGCGACAGATTCGAAAGAAACTGATGCGACAGTTCCTCTGTTTTTCAGATAGTCGAAGTGAGGCTGCGTTTTTTGCTTCCTATATGGAGCGTTCCTACCAGGAGTTTTTGCGTCGCCGCGGCATCTGGCATGTGGCGGAGCATTTTCGCTCAGTCGGCCGTGGAAATGTCAGTGTTGCCGAGTTTGTTAATGAACTGATACGATATTTTGAGAGCAACGCTTCTTTTGCAGACTGGAGCACACCGAATGGCCAAGATCCCGGTTTGCTTGCAGCGGTCAGTCGCAGTAATGCCTGGGTGGCTATCCTTAATGAAATGTTTAATGCCCGCCGTAGCACCAGTTTGGTTTCTATGGGAGTCATTTCTTTTGAATTCACAAAAAATGATGAGGCTGTAGAAGGGTTTCGTGATGCCTATAACCTGGAAACAACCGATGCCAAAGCGCTCCTCGAACTACTGGCGCAGGACGCCGTGTTCAGCGGGGCGATTGATGCCGGCAGGGATTATCGATTGACCAATGCCGAACGAGAATACATCTTCTTTTCGCCTATTGCAAAAAAGCTCTGTTTACTTCGCACGGCAGATGATGCCAAACGCAGCTGGCTTTCTGGTTGGCGCGGACGAAAACGTTCTAATGGTACATATTATCCCAACAGTCGTATCACACGCCTTGTTCGAGCTTTAGGAATCTCAGAGGATGAGGCTGATGGACTTCTTGCAGACTACTGGGATGGTGTTTTTCAAGCAGATACAGATGAATTTGCTCTTAATGCAAATGATTTTCGGATTCGTATTGGCGGAACTCCGGGCATCCAGTTTTTCCGTTGTAAAAAATGTGGGCGCATTACTCCATATAGCGTAAAGGGACAATGCGCTTTGGTGAAATGTTTGGGAAGTCTCGAGCCCTTTGACCCGCTCTCTAACTCCTTAGATAACCACTACGCTAAACTCTACCGCAGCGAGCATTCGGAGCCGCTCTTTATCAAAGAGCACACTGCGCAGTTGGCCAAGGATCAGCAGACTTTGTACCAAGAGGCATTTGTTCACAAAAAAATAAATGCGTTGAGTTGTTCCACAACCTTTGAGATGGGTGTAGATGTAGGCAGTTTGGAGACCGTTTACATGCGGGACGTTCCGCCCAGCCCTTCAAACTATGTCCAACGCGCCGGTCGTGCCGGTCGCGCAAAACATTCAGCTGCTTTTGTTCTGACCTATGCAAAGCTTTCTTCCCACGACTTTACCTACTATCAAGACCCACGCGCTATGATTAGTGGAAAAATCAAGGCGCCGGTATTTGAAATTGAGAATGAAAAAATACTGAACCGCCACATTTTTGCTGTTGCAATCAGCTCGTTCTTTGCTCTTCATGAGGAAGTCTATGACGGTGACAATCAGAATGTGCTGTTGAATGAAGGTGGCTATGAACTTCTGAAAGAATATCTTTTCAGCAAGCCCGAACCGCTGCGGCAACTTCTGCTTCGATCCATTCCTGCCAGCATGCATAACCGCCTCGGCATTGAAGATTTCAGTTGGATCGACAAGCTGTGTGGGGAGGATGGTGTGCTGGAAATTGCAGTGCAGGATTTTCGGGGCACAGTAGCGGAAATGGAAAAAGAACTGGCTGCTTGTAGGAGACGGCACGATGATGAGGGGGCCGGTGCGTGGAGTAGGAATCTGCGAAGCTTTCGCTGCGGCACAGAAGATCGAAGCGGGAAAAAGAGTTTAATTGGCTTCTTGGTACGCAACAATGTTCTCCCCAAATACGGATTCCCCGTGGATACAGTTGAAATGATTCCTAATATCAATGACACAGGCCGTGATAAAGCGCTTCAATTGGCACGGGATCTCCAAATGGCGATTGCGGAATATGCTCCGGGATCACAGGTTGTTGCTGATGGGAAAATGTATATAAGCCGTTACATCCGCAAATTACCAGGAAAAAATTCTGAGACATCGTGGGAAAAAGGATTTTATTGTCCTAAATGTCCCACTTGTGGTCAACCAAATTTCACCAGAGAACCTGTTACCGCCACTGGTCGGGAGTGCGTATCCTGTCACAAGGTAATTAAGAGATTTTATTGGCTAAAAACATTGGAACCACGAATGGGCTTCTGTGCTGAACCAGAGGTTCGAGATGTGCCCATGCATCGGCCAGAGCACGATTACAAAACAGATGATTATTACATCGGTGACCAGCATCGTAATGTAATTCGCAAACTTCGGTTTGAAGTCAACGAAAATACGCTTCAAATTGAGTCGACATCCAACGATTCACTGGTTGTAATCGGACAAACGGCATATATGGTCTGTCCTGTTTGTGGTTACGCTGCAGAGGGAGAACTGCCAAAGCCACACAAGACCAATCGCGGGTATACATGCATCAATAAAGAGGGAACAGGCGCAGAGTATCGTCTTTCTCATGATTTTAAAACGGATGTGGCTAAAATAACCTTTGAAGTCCAAACGGCGGCAGATTTAAATACAATGTTGTCTGTTCTCTATGCCCTGTTAGAAGGCCTTTCACGAGAACTGGGGATTGAGCGCACGGACATCAAGGGGTGTTTGTTCCGGACTGAAGTGGGCGGTTTGATGATTTATACTGTGATTCTCTACGATGCAGTGGCTGGTGGAGCTGGGCATGTGCGGCGTATAGCGACAGAGGATGGAAAAGTATTTCAGCAGGTGTTGCAACGCGCACTCACCGTAGTGGATATGTGCAGTTGTGATACCTCGTGTTATCAATGCCTTCGGAACTACTATAACCAAAAAATTCATGATGAACTGGATCGTCACGCGGCATCCGCCTTTTTGCATCACTGGGTAGGAGACATGATCCCTATAGAGGAAGAGTGTGATTGTTCAAAAACAGAAACCGTTGAAGTAATGTAACCAGCTAAATAAGAAAGCCCGGCCTGTAACTGGCACAGGCCGGGCTTTCTTGCTATCTGGGCAGAGTCTTATCTTTAGTTTGTTTATAGCTTGTTAAAAACTGATATGCCTAACATCTCGATCTGCTTCCCCTTGCCAGCAGAGCCTTTCCCAGATACAATGGGGACAAAAGGCAGTCTGCCCCGTCCTGCCGGACGGAATGTGAAATACCAAGGAGGGTGAAACCATGCAGCATGAATGCAGAATTACAGTATTGGATACCAAGGTGTTTCCAGAGTACCAGGAGAAGTATCTTGCGGATCCCAAATCAGGTCCCTGCCCCTGCTTTCAGAAGGGAGATACCTTTTTGCTCAAGCGTACCGCTGAGCGGGACGATTTTTACCACCTGATGAACGGAAAATTCTGCGGGGAGGCGTGGGACGCCATTAGCCGGTATGTCTACACAGCCCTCCAGGGCGGATCCATCATGCACAAGTGGACCAATGATGAGCGGATGATGATCGCCTGCTGCAACGACGGGACCCGGCC
>ULYF01004065.1_pt1 | contig 11079 bp, 10 predicted proteins | sample 1961941 | NCBI WGS metagenome assembly ULYF01 (sample SAMEA4835857, study PRJEB28245) | human gut metagenome | biome: gut microbiome; material: fecal sample | place: Denmark | collected 2008 | reverse complement strand
CTGGTTCGCCGGATGTAGGCGTAGCTGCGCCGGTTGGAAATATACTTGCGCTGGTTTGCCATATCCACCGCGCAGAAAATGATGTGGTTATGCAGATGGCCCTTGTCTATGTGGGTGGTTATCACATAGGGATATTTCCCGCCAAGCACTTCATCCGCAAGCTGCCGTCCGATTTCGTGGGCCTGCTCCGGCGTGGTTTCGCTCGGCTCAAAGGCTTGTATCAGGTGGTGGGCCAGATTGTTGCCTTTCTTGAACGCCTGATCTAACAACATTTGAAACTCAATATCCGCCGTTTCATACGAACAGCCATAGGAGGAAACGAATAGCTTTTCATCGGTCTTGTCCGGGTTCTCGATGTAGTCCAGCGCCTTTTTCAGCGTTGACTTGATAGGATGGATCTTTGTAACTGCCATATCTGGGCCAGCGCTCCCTTGATGTCCTCCACGTCCTGCGCGTACACAGTCCCGGTACTGTTGATACGCCTTGCGATTTGGTTGACGTTGACGCCGATTTTTTGAAGCTCTGCTGTCTGCGCCCGGATGTCGCTGGTATCCACTTGGACAACATAGCCGTCAATCAGCATTTTCCGGGCGTAGGCAGAAAAATTTCTTGTGCCGAGCTGGGCCATCTTCTCTTGAATCATGGCCCGTTCCTCCGGCATCACAGGGACGCGCAGCACAAACTTCCGTGTTCGGTTTGCCATTTTCTCACCTTCTTTCATTCAGGGGTGTGGGGACTTCCCCAAGGTACAAACGGGAAGCCGTTTGCTGGGAGTGTGGCTACACTCCCTATGCTTGCTGCTGTTTTTCTTTTCCTCCACTCCTAATACTCCGAAAAGCCCTCAAACTACCCGCAAACTATCAACTTTGTTGCAAAAAACGCAAAAAAATAAGAGGCCCTTGGCCTCCATACAACAAATGACAAACGAATGCCGAATACGTTTGATGCAGTCGCTTGACAGTCCCGCGTCCACGGCACATCGTTAAACATACTCGTTCTTTTGTTTTGCCTTTACAGGGAATACGGTATAAAAGATTCTGTCATACTACTTTTATATCATCAAATAAGCAGAGGTGAAACGAAATGGAACACAATTACAATGAAATCCTGCGGGACTACCGCACCTATTTGGCCGAACATGAAAAATCTCACGCAACCATACAAAAGTATGTCCGTGAGCTGCTTTGGTTCCTTTCATTTTTACAGGGAGAAGAACTAACAAAAGCAAAGGTTCTGGAATACCGGGAACAACTGCAACAGAAACACCATGCCCGCACTGTAAACGCCAAGCTGTCCGCCATTCATTCCTATCTGGACTACCTGGGACTGGCGGCCTGCAAGGTGCGGTTTTTAAAAATCCAGCACACGGTATTTGTGGACGACAGCCGGGATTTGACCGAAGCGGAATACCACCGCCTGTTAGACGCTGCCAAACGGAAAAAGGACAGCCGCCTGTATCATGTGATGCTTGCTATTTGCACCACTGGAATCCGGGTCAGTGAGCTTTCGTTTCTGACTGTTGAGGCGTTGCAAAAAGGGAAAGCGGAAATCCGCATGAAAGGCAAAACCAGAACCATTCTCTTGACAAAGGAACTGTGCCGGAAATTAAATGCCTATGCCAAAGAAAAAGGCATCCGAACGGGGTATCTGTTCTGTACCCACACCGGAAAGCCCTTAGACCGAAGCAATATCTGTCATGATATGAAAAAGCTGTGCCGGGCGGCAAGGGTAAATCCCCAAAAGGTCTTTCCCCACAATTTGCGCCACCTGTTTGCAAAATGCTACTATGCCATCAAAAAGAATCTGGCGTATCTGGCGGATATTTTAGGGCACGCCTCCGTGGACACCACGCGGATTTATGTCGCGATGGGCACACGGGAACATGAGCGAACCTTACAGCGGATGCGCCTGATCTCATAGCACCACGGAATAATGATTCTGTGGTTCCATGGCCTCCTTGCTCAGTTACAAGTAGAACTGATTAGCTTTATTATAGATAGTGTAGCCTTGATTTTCAAGCACTTGTTACATATCAAATGTAAAAATAAATACGAAAAATAGACCTGCACCCAGATAAATGTGCGCAGGTCTGGTTTTCATGCCTATCAGAAATTCCTTTTCCAGTGCCGAGATGCTATTCAGCCGTTGGAAACAGAGAGAAATACCACAGAATCATTATTCTGAGGTAATGGAAGCCATTCAGCACAAAGGATAGGCGGTTCAGATTCCCGTTGAAACGGCAGGAGGTGAATGGAGTGGCAGAAAGATGGTCGGTAGAATTGTTGGAGTGCTTGGCCCAAAAAGCCGGATGTGGGTATCTTTCCGATTTGCGGTATCTCAGCCCATGGGAGCAATTCCATCTGACGATGGAACTGGTGCAGATTCCTGCGGAAGCATTTTCGCTGAAATCCTGGAATGACGCCTTGGCTTATCTGGCTGGCCTTGCCCCGGAAGCGACTGCATCCGATGCAAAAGAACGATTGATTTGGCAGTTATCGGAACATTCCAGCATTTTACCCCGTCATCCGTACCAGGAATGAATCTGAGCTGAACGGGCGGTCTATTCATCCATGGTGATCCAATCATAAAAGAAAGAGAGGAAGAGGTCATGAAAAAGAGAGCAATATCGTTTGTTCTGTGCCTGATGATGGTCGTGACGCTGTTTGGCAATGGGATACCCGTCTATGCAGCAAACGAGTTAGAGCCGCCCATCGTCGCCACAGAAGAAATGAGCCAGGATGCCCCGGAGGAATCCGAGGCTGAGGATATTCCAACCGGGGCAAGCACCGAGGCTACACATGGAGAAGAAACCGGCGAGACAGACGATACGCCGGGCGAAACAACCTCAGAGATTGTGGAAGCCTCTGAGACGGATGAAACGACTGAGGCCGAACCAACGGAAGCCACGGGCGCAGAGGAAACGGCTGCGGCAGAAGAAGGAACAGAGGTCGAACCGTCCGAAGCCTCAGATACGGAAGAAAGTGAAACAGTAAATACACCGGATACGACGGAAGAAGCTGTTACAGAGGAAACGCCGGACGTTGCTACCCCTGCGGAAGCAGATCGGGCGGCGGAGCAACCGGAAGTCCCCTCTCCGGCCAATGCGCTTCTGGACGCGCCGGAAGTGGACGGCATCCCCATTGATGAAGAACATTTTCCGGGTGAGCTTTTCCGGGAATGGCTCTTGGGTCAAAGGGAGAATGACCCGGCGAATCCCAATGTGTTCGGTTCAGATGACGGTATTTTAACGGAAAAAGAACGGGCTGCGGTAAAGGAGATTCGATTCCAATATAACATAAATACAGGCAATCCCCCGCCAGAGGGTGGACTGGATTTGACTGGCATTGAGTATTTCCCAAATCTGGAAACATTGATTACGCAGCACATTGAGATTACCAACCAACTCGATTTGAGCCAGAACACAAAGCTTAAGTTGATCAGCTTGGATAGCGTTGCAAATATTACTTATGCACTGGATCTGAGCAACCAAGGTGAGTTGGAGAAATTAACCCTTAACGGCAATAATATTCCGTCGTTGGATTTGAGCAACAACCCTAAGTTGACGTTCTTAGGCTTACATGCCGACATCACAAAAGAGGGAGAAGGCAAGGGGCTAATTTCAGAGCTTGATTTGAGCAACAACCCTGCTCTGAAACAAATTGTTATCGAAGGACATCAAATCACATCGTTGGATTTGAGCAACAACAAGAAGCTTACAAATATAACTATTAGGGGCAACAATCTTACGTCTCTGGATGTGAGCATGCTGCCGGAATTGGAATATCTGTATTTGGAATCAAACGAGCTGCGGGAGATAGACGTAACCAAAAACCCAAGGCTGGAACGACTGGAGATCAGCGGTAATGCGGACATATCCTCTCTGGATATCAGCCAGAATCCAGAGTTGAAAGAGCTTTATGCGCAGCAGACGAGCCTGTTCTTTTTGGATGCGAAGAATAATCGAAAGCTGGAGATTCTGTTCTTAGACCAGAATCCCCTTCTTGGCTACGAGATTGTGGATGGCGGCACATCGCTTCCGATTACATATAATCGCTTCCTGGATGTGGTCACTGTGCGGGCCACACCGGACGGAACCGTAGATTTGAGTCAACTGGTTCCTGAACTGGACGGCAGCCGGATTTCCAAGTTGACAGGAGCCGATAAAATTGAGGGAACAACGCTTTATGGCGTCAAAAATGGCATGGATGTCACCTATAATTATCGGACTCGTACCGCTGGGGATGGCTCCAGCAATGGCATGTTGGCCCGGATTCATATTGTTTCAGAGGAACCAGCGGCTGGTGCACATACCGTAAATTACGAATTTAAAAATCTGCCAGCATATCGCTCCCTGCCGCAAAGGGTGAAGGATCTCCTGCCTGCGCCGCAGATCGATGTGGCGGACGGCACCGTTGTGACACCGCCCGAATTGGCAGTCACTCAGGTAAAAGACCTGAGCGGTATCTGGCATTTCCAGGGCTGGGACAAGAAGACGGCAACGGTTGACGGCGCGGATGTGACCTTTACAGGGACTTGGAAACTGACCCAGTACAAAACGTTTTTCGCTTCCTATAACTTTGTTCCTTCAAAAGCAAGTATGGACAAGGGGCATACCACACTCCCTCAAGAAGTCATTGACTTGATTCCTGACGCTATGGAGGGCCTGACAGATGGACAGGTCATCACGCACCCCACCCCTGCGAAAACAGAGGTCGAGGTCGATGGAGGCAAGTGGGTGTTTGCCGGGTGGCCGGTGGGCAATACGGCAACCGTGCAGAATGGAAATATCGTGACTGTTGCCGAGTGGAACTTTGTGGAAGAACCGGATAAGCCGACTATGAAGTTCACTGTCACATTTAAATTCGTGAGCCTGACCAACGGTACAGATGGCAATCCCAAGGAGCTGCCGCAGGACGTGCTTGACCTACTCCCGGCTCCCATCACCGATCTGGAAGCTGGAACGAACGTGACCTATCCTACGCTTGCTAAAACGGAAATCCCCGCAGAGGGCGGCAAGTGGGTATTTACGGGCTGGCCCGGTGGAACCGGCATCACCATTACCGGAAGTGTCTTGGAAGTCGGCGGATGGCGGTTCGATAAAGAAAGCACGCCCGGAACCGATCCGACCGAGGACGACACTACACTGGTTCAGTTAAACATCCACCGCTATGTGGGAGGGGGCTATACTGGCACCGCAGATGAAAAAGTCGCGGAAAAGATGAATCCCAAGCTGACGAATGCGGCCGGGGAAGCCTTTGTGCCTGTGCTTCGGGAGAATGGCTTTACCTTTGATTGGACGGACATCCCCGCAGGGGAATACACGTTGACCTTCGACACCCCCGCAGGCTGGCAGTTCCGGGCCGGACAAACCCACAGCGGGAAGGATTACCTAAATTCCGGCGAAAAAATCACGGTTCGCGCGACTGCAACAGAACAGGATTTCTATACGCAATTGGAACAGCTCTTCTATCCCACAGTCGGGATTGAAATTGATGGAGAGGTAATTATGGTTCCTCAAGGGGCAGGCATTGGCTCCACTGCAAACCTTCCTGAGGCATTCAAGAATGTAAAAGTTAAATTAGGAAGTGTGGAGCGCTCTTTCGGGGCCGATACCGTTGGCAGCGCGGGTATGCCGTTGGTGCTTGCGTTCTATAATTATCCAAATTCCACATTTGTAGAAGGTGTTTATCCCATTGAGGTTAGCGGAGTTCCCGATGGATATACCTATACCATAGAAACTGGGAAAGACGCCATGGATCATATCACAGAGGATGGCATCAAGGTTGATGGCACACTTCCCAATGTGAATGTTTGTTTTGCGAAAGCGGATACTCCAGACGATCCGCAGCCGCCTGTGGGCGTGGCAAAGCGTGTGCAGCTCAACGTCCATACCCTGGTGGATGGCAAGAAGAACTTTGCGACCAAGGATATGCTGGAGCAGATGAACCCTGTACTACGAGCAGAGGACGGGCAGGAGGTCAAGCCGGTCCGTATCGCAGACAACGGCTTTACCTTCGATTTTGAACAGGTTCCGGCTGGGGAATATACTCTGGCGTTCACCTATCCGGCAGGCTATCGTTTCGCCCCCGGCAAAGTGGGCAGCGATATGTTTGGTGATTACTTAGATACTGGAGCCAAGGTCACGGTGACAGCCGGATATGTGGTAAATAACTTCTACACGAGGTTGGAGAAAACACCGGATGAACCTAACCCGCCCGTAAATCCGCCTACGGAAAAGACCGGTAATTTAACAGTAACAAAGACGGTAAGCGGTTCTGGCGGCGATCACAACAAAGAGTTCACCTTTACGGTGACACTGGATAAACAAGACCTGAACGGCGAGTATGGGGATATGACCTTTACGGGCGGCGTTGCTACCTTTACCTTGAAGCACGGCCAAAGCAAGACGGCCAACGGGCTTCCCATAGGAGTGTCTTATACAGTAGAGGAAAGCGACAACAGCGGCTATACCGTTACCAAGATCAACGCAGCAGGCACCATTCAGACGAGCAGCACTGCCACAGCAGCCTTTGAAAACTATAAGGGCAGCTCCGGCGGCTCCGGTGGCTCTGGTGGAAGTTCTGGCGGCGATGGCGGCGGAAGCAGCAGCCATACCCCGCAGGCCGCCCGTGTGACACTGACGGCCACAAAGACCATGGATGGCTTGATTCCCACGGGCAGCGGCTTTACCTTCTTCCTGGATGATGCCAACGGCCAGCGGTTGCAGGTGAGGAACAATCAGGGTGGAAATATTACCTTTGATACTCTGACGTTCAACAAAACCGGCACCTATGTCTATTACCTCACGGAGCAGACGGGCAATGACAAGAATATCAACTATGATACAGCTTCCTACAAAGTAACCGTCACCGTGACCTGCCCCTATGATTATGCGGCCAGCGTGTCCTACGAAAAGAATGGACAGGCCTACAACAGCGTACCGGCTTTTGTCAACACCACAAAGCAGGCCGCTCCTGCACCGGCGCAGACGCCGCCTGTTATTACACCGGCTCGTCCTCTGGACAAGGTTCCAAAGACCGAGGACAGCAGCAATCTCGCCCTCTGGGGTATCCTGGCGGCAGCCTCCCTCCTGAGCCTCACTGTGCTTCTTGCAGGGAATAAGACGCGCAAAGTCAGATCCCAAGGCAAAGAGCATCAGAGCTGACGCAGGGAACAAAACCAATGTGTTTGTGGATGGGGTTCATGCTTCGGCATGAGCCCCATTCCCGTTTTATCAGATTTAAATTACTTCAAGGAGAAAGAAAGCTATGTTAAATAAAAACGAATTTGCCGTACTGATCGCACAGAGAACCGGAAGCAGCCACAAGGAAGCCAAAGCATTTCTGGATGCCTTTTGCGTGGAGCTGGGAGACGCCCTGGCCGCTGGGAAAACCGTACAGCTTACAGGTACCGGCACTTTTACCGTGAGGGAAACACCTGCCCATACAGGGTTTAATCCTATGACAAAGCAGCCGATTGCGGTAGCGGCCAAAAAGTCTCCTGTGTTTAAGGCCGGGAAACATTTGAAAGAGAAAGTCAATGGAACGAAGGACTAAGCCCCGAAAACAGCGTTGGTATGTGATGCTTGGAATACTTTCCAGCAGTGTGCTTCTGTTTGTGTCCCTGTTCATGCTGGGTTCTTCTCTGCTCGACCTGACGGAATCCCAGGCGGCCTTTGAAACGCTGGCCGACCGTGTGGCGGAGGAACCCAAAAACTACAAACCGCCCACCGTCCAAGCCGTCCCCACGCCTGATGAAACCACTGCTGTTCTCTCCCCCTATGGGGCGCTAAAGGATGAAAACAGTGATTTCTTTGGTTGGATAAAGATCGAGGGAACGAAGGTGGACTATCCGGTAATGTATACGCCCCAGGAGCCGGAATACTATCTGCGCCGGGCCTTTGACAAGAGCGATTCCATCAGCGGCGTTCCGTTCCTGGACGGAAGCTACGTTGAGAGCGGGAACCATTATCTGGTCTACGGCCACAACATGAAAAACGGCACGATGTTCCATGCTCTCCTGGACTATGCAAAGCCGGAGTTTTGGAAGGAGCATCCCACCATTGCCTTTGACACCCTGCAAGAGGACGGAGCCTATACGGTGATCGGAGCGTTCTATTCCAGAGTGTACTACCAAGACGAAACGGACGTATTTCGTTTCTATTCCTACCCGGATCTGAGTGGCCCGGAGCTGTTTCAGGAATACGTGGACAATGTGGAGGCAGCTTCGCTTTACGACACCGGAGAAACCGCAGCATACGGGGACACGCTGTTGACCCTGGTGACGTGCAGCTATCACACCGAAAACGGACGGTTTGTCGTGGTAGCGCGGAAAAGCTAAGGGAATCAACATTTTAGTTGTATTTTTTGTGCCGTATACTTTGAGAAAGAGAGATAAGAAGATGAAGAACAAAAGCAAGGAATTGTTTGTAGCTCTGGCTATGGAGACAGGGCTGCGATTCAGCGAGGAACACGGGGCCTTGTGGGGAGAACTGCAAGGTTATCCGGTTGTAATCTATGTTCCCAACGAAAACTATCCCAACATGTTTCAGGCTGTGTTTGGAGGCACCCTGCATAGCGGAACGATGGATAAGCAGGATACAAGAGAATTACGCAAGTCAGTGAAGGGAATTACCCGTGTGGAGGCGACCGCCACAAGCGTTTCGGTCGTGTTCCGAGCGTCCAATGCTGGGAATGCCGCATTTATTTTAAGCACAACAGCAAACGGTTTGCGGCAGAAAGGCTTTACACGGGGCTGTCAGCATTGTGGGAAGGATGTTCCCACCGTGGGCGCGAATGTGGCGGGTGCCTATCTGTCCCTATGTGACGAATGCTTTGGGACGCTGCGGGGGCAAATAGAGGTTTCCCACGGCCAGTATCAGGCCCGCAGAGAAAATGTTGCAGCCGGAATTGTAGGCGCATTGTTGGGTTCTCTGGTGGGTGCGGCTGCTATCGTCCTTGTCAGCCGCCTTGGATATGTTGCTTCTGTAACAGGGCTGGTCATGGCGGTATGTACCCTGCTGGGCTATGAGAAATTGGGCGGGAAATTAACCAAAAAAGGCGTCGTGATCTGTTCTGTGATTATGCTGGCAATGACGTATGTTGCGAACCAAATGGATTGGGCCATTCTTATTATGCAGGAGTTCGATGTTCCCTTTTTCGAAGCGTACCAGTCCATATCGCTCTTACTGGACTATGAAGCCATCGAAGCAAGTGTTTATTGGGGCAATCTGGCCTTGGTTTATGTGTTCCTGCTGCTTGGGGCCGTGCCCATGATCATCAGTAAGCTGCGCAATCAAGCCGTCAAGGACACAATCAGCCGAATGGATCAAACAAACCACACTGCTGTTTAACCAAGTGGTTGCTGGCAGTCTCCTTCACGCTGGTTCCGTTGGCGGCTTTAGGAGGGAGCTGTCATGTGTAAAATGGAAAATCGACCACCGGAAACGGGAGCAGTGCCGTTAAAAAAAGCCATCCCCCGGCCAGTGGAATATATGGCCGGAACCATGCCGTATACCATGCAATAAAACACCATACTGTTGTTACTTTCGCCCGGAGGGTTTATACCCTTCCGGGCGAATTTTGTTGTTTCCTGCGTCCCGTAGCACCGACCACACACTTTTTCAAAAAATGTTGCAAAAAGTGGTGTTTAGCGGGTAGCTGGCGGCCTTTTAAAAGTAACTTTGACGGAAAGGGAGAGAACCACCGAAATCACCCACAGAAAGGGGGTGAGAAGATGGATACGATCCCCCGCAATGACTTTATCCTGCGGCACCGCTATGACGCATTTTGCAAGGCGGTACTCCGCAATGAGGCCAAAGATTATCTGCGTGAGATGGGACAGCAGCGCGACCGTGAAAAGTCGTTTGAATGCCTGACGCCGGAAGAACTGGAAAAGCTCTCCACGGTAGATTATTACCCCAGCGACAGCTACGTTTTTTCGTCGCATGGATATGATTTGCCCATTGACAACGAGCTTGTAGCCGAGGCATTCGCCAGCCTGCCACAACAGGAACAAAGTATTTTGATTTTGCACTGTGTTCTGGATTTGGCAGACGGAGAAATCGGCAGCCTCATGGGAATGTCCCGCAGCGCCGTACAGCGCCACAGGACAAGCACCCTGAAACAGTTGCGTTTGAAATTGATGGCGCTCATGCCAGAGGGAGGGAAACGCGGATGAAGGAACCCACATTCAACGGCAGAGAGCTTCTGCCCCTTTCGGTGATGGAAGCTGCCCACGCTGGGGACGCAATGGCTATGGAACAAGTGCTGCGCTACTACGCAGGCTACATAAACAAGCTCTGCACCCGCACCTTGTATGATAGCAACGGCATCCCTTATGTGTGCGTGGACGAGTATATGAAGCACCGTTTGGAACTTAAGCTCATCCATTCCATCATCGTTGCTTTGAAGTAGCGACCCAGCCACGGGAACGGAAATGCCTGACTACTCCCTTTCCGCATTTCCGCCGACCCGGTGGCTGATGGGTGCACCTTGACAAATACGCCCGCAGGACAATGGCGGTGCGTCATAGGGCATACGGACACATTCTGTCTGCACGGAGCCGGACGGCGGGTGCGCCATGATGCTGATTTCTACGAAAACAGCGGAGCGACCACCACCCAGCCGCAAAATAGGCGTGGCTGCTTATGGGCGACGACGTGCAGGCAGGACAATGATACTCCCTTACAGCCACAGTCCGAGCGTTAGAAGCGTCGCAGGCTATGGGTAGGGCCGTGTGAGAACCACACGGGGGTGAAAGTCCCGTGGAGCTGGGCCGCCAGCCGTCCGTGTTTTGCCCACATTTGAGAATAAACCTTTGTTTTGAACAGAAAGGGGGCCACATTATGAATAATAACGATGTGCCTATTTGGGAAAAGTATACGCTTACCATTGAGGAAGCGTCGAAATATTTTCGCATTGGAGAAAACAAGCTCCGGCGGCTTGCAGAGGAAAATCCATCCGCTGGCTGGGTGATTTTGAACGGGAACCGTATCCAGATCAAACGGCAAAAGTTCGAAAAAATCATTGATTCTCTGGACACAATCTAGTGAAAAAGAGCCTTGACTATGCTATAATA
>ULYF01009763.1_pt1 | contig 11096 bp, 17 predicted proteins | sample 1961941 | NCBI WGS metagenome assembly ULYF01 (sample SAMEA4835857, study PRJEB28245) | human gut metagenome | biome: gut microbiome; material: fecal sample | place: Denmark | collected 2008 | reverse complement strand
TGCCTTACGAGCCAGCTCATTCTCCACTGCCAGCGCCGTGCGATTACCCTCCAGCTCTGCAATGCGCTGTTTTGCGGCATCCAGTTCAATCGACAATTTTTCCAACTGCTCTTGATGCTTCTTGTATTCCTGATATGCGTGCCAAGACTGACCTTTGCGCACACTATCAGTGATATCAGTAATCTGTTCTGGTGTTAGCGTGGTCAGTGGCTGTGATGGGAAAATAAGCACTTTCCCGGAATCCCAATCAAAACCAGCGTGAATTGACTGAACCTCAACTGAAGGTGTTGAACCAATGCTGCCAGGCGAATGAACAACGATTGTTACATCCATATCGCGACGATGGCTGTGGTTGTTGGACAAAATACGATTCACCAACTCAGAAAATTTGGAAATTTTCATGCTGATTCCCCTTTCTCTGCTCTCTCCTGTCGGAACATCACTATCATCAGGTCGCCTTTTGTCGCTATCCTGGCTGTTGTACCTGGTTCAATGCGGCTAAGCTCAAATGCGTCATAGAACGCTTCTAATGCCTTCTGGCGTAGTTCCTGTTTGCGCCGTTTTTTCCACTGTTTTAGGAAAATGGAACCCAGCCATCGCCATGTGCGGGACATGATGTAAAGCCAACCGAGAAGTGCCAGACCGGTATTTAGGAGCGTATCGATCGTTATTGTCGTGTCGATATTCACTGGCTGCTTCCTTTGCGAATCTGTTCCGCCCATTCCCCAAGAGATTTCTCCGCATATTCACCGGACAGGCCATCAATCGGGTGCGGTTCATTAGCCAACTCTTCTTTCGCTGACAGAATCATGCGTGTAACGTCGAAAACTTCACGTAAAGACTTATTGATAAATCCGTGGTTGAAAGCAGCAGCAAGACGGCTTGCGGTATAGTTAATCCCCTCGTTGCGAGCCGCCGCACGAATTTCAGCCAGAAAAGCATCGGTGGCTGGAGTTTCTATGCACTGCATTTCATGCAATGTCTGCATGTCCATAAAATCCCCGTCAGGCTCTGTGATAGTGGCGTTATATGCCGAGTAAATTTTTGACGCTTCATGTGCCAGTTCCGCAGCCTTAGATCGCAATGCCACATTCTCCGCCGCTAATGCGTCTCTCTGCGCCCGCACTTCAGCAAGGGAGGCGTCGGTGGCTGGGGTTTCTGGCATACAGTCAGCAGCGTCGAAATACTCTTCACTTTTGTCATCCCAAATCCAGCAATCATCTTTGATGAACTTGTTCAGCCCCGCATTCTCCGCCGCCAGCGCCGAAAACTTCTCGTGTGCCAACTTAACAGCCGAATCAGCCTGCTTAATTGACTCAATCGCTCTCTGGTGGTCTTCGGCCAGCGCATTAGCACGCACCAGTTGCACTTCCAGTTGCGTTGCCAAATCGCTGATCAGCTTTGCCACACTGCGCATATCAACGGCACCACATTCTGCTTTCAGTTCCGAAGCCATCTCATGCCCGGCGGAAACTAACCCTTTGATATTACTTTCCATCTTTACCCTCGCTTATCCACATAACTTATTGATTACATTGATAACTAAAAAGATCGTCGATTCAGAACTCTTCGATGTTCCAGCCACCACCTGCTTTCTTTGGTTTAACCGTTACCCCGATGATTCGGAACGGATACTGATCTGCGGCGACTTTGGTTTTCACCCTGGCGTCGTCGGTCCAGAAACCTTTCACTTCGTGCAGTTCCATCTCTCCGGTGGCGAGCATCACAGCGAAATCGGGCGTATAGAACGTGTTGTCAGCTAACCGCAACTTGATACCCTCGAATCGATACCAGGCGATTTCCCCTGCACGTTTACGCTGCTCAAGGTGCTGGCAATACGCAGATTCTGTTTTGTTCATCTGGCCTGTTTTGAGTCGACCAAGAGCCTGTATCTGTTTTCTCATGATTTACCTCTAAGGTAATTAAAAACCACATAAGACACGAAATCAATAGAGTTTAGAATGTTTTGTTACCTGATAGGTAATTATTGAGACGTAAAAAAATGCGCTATCGCGCTGGTATTACTTGATAAATCCTGCCGCCTTTCCCCGCCTGTATTCCTCCATCAGCCACTGCGCCGGTGTTATTCCCCCCAGGGTAGCGGCGTTAGGCATACACCCGAAACTTCGCCCTGGTGGATGGTAAACGTCTCTCCCTGTGTCCGGAGGCGTACTCATGGGTTCTGGCTTTGCCTGTATGCTGATCACCGGATCGGGTATCTGCTGTCCGGAAGCCACCTTTTTCGCCCAATCATCAAGCAGCCTGCGCGCGTGTTTCTCAACCTCAATCTCGCTAAGCTGGCGCTGATACATTGCACGGCGGGTATCACATACGACCCAGTACATAACCGGATGCCGCCACGGGAATCTTTCGGGACCACCAGGATATAAACTTTTTTCCTTGCTGTACCGGTGAAACTCCGCCATCACATCGTCAATGGTGACGCCAAGAACCATCTTGCTGTCTTTACACCACTTGATAAATTGCCCTGGCGACGGCCAGAACGGAGATTCACTGGCGCGGGCGTGGCGCATACCAGCAGAAACCTGTTCACGGGTTCGGATCCCCCCTTCGGCAAACGCAGCAATCCACTGCTGTTTTGCAGCAACTTCCTGCTCTGGCGTCTTCAGGTTGGTTACCACTGCCGCCGGAAACAGTTGTTTCAACTGTTTGAAAAGGGCATCAACAAGCCTCTCTGCTGACATGTTCACTACGTTGTCATTGTTGGTGTACTGATGCTCATAACCTGACATGCGAGAAAGGGCTTCTCCGTCACGGTTTTGTATCGCGGTAAAAACGTTGTTCACAAGAAATCCTCCCATGCTTCAGGGCTGTTCCAGTGCGGAACGTTGTTATCAGGTAATGTTGATTGCTTCTGTCTGCTAATCTGCAGCCGCCTTGCCAGCTTCTGCTCCCACTGTGCCTGATGGTATGCCTTACCCTCAGCCATCCAGTAAATTCTGAACTCTGCAAGTTCCTGTGCCGTTGGCAGACTGTCCAGGTAGATCCCCTGCAATGAGCTTTTCCGAAGAAAGTCATCTGATGGTTGCCATTGTTCATGCATGACAAATTTGCCTAATTGCCCTGGCCCACCAGGAGGAACAAAGTTATTCATCACGGCGTTGTTTGCGCCGGGGTCATGAGGCACAGAATCCCCGCTTTTTGTCCTGCTCTCCCTCTCTTGGTTAAATGACTGGTTATATGACTGGTTCTGGATCCCGTTTTTGGGATCATTCAACATCCCGTTTTTGGGATCATTCAACATCCCGTTTTTGGGTATATTCCCGTTTTCGGTAACATTACCGCTTTCGGGTTCATTACCCCCTTCCCGGTTGCCTTTAATGTTCCCGTTTTTGGTTATATTAAGAGAGAAAACCCGCACTCTTTTCGTCGCTCCCTTTCTCTCTCCGGTATCTGAAATAAGCCCCATTTTCATGAGCGATATAAGCCCGGCCTGCACGGTTTTTTTATTCAGGCAAGTGTCTTTAACGAGGCGTTCTATGCTGGGGTAGCAGAGGTTATATTCATCGGCTCTGTCAGCCATCGAGAGCAGTATGAGCTTTAATGACGAGCTACCTGGATCTGTCTCCCAGGCCCAATCTGTTGCATGTCTGCTCATGATTAATCTCCGCTATCAGCTTGAATGTTGTGGGGAGGAATTAATCATGATCTGCTTAATCTCTGCCCTGATACGACGGTTTGATTCCATGGTGCACTCAACACAGTGTCCATTGTAAACCCAGCGTTCACTGTCATGTCCGTGCTTACATGTTTTTCCGGTGTAGTAGCGTTTAAGTCCGCGCTTTGCGGCATCAATACGTGTAATGATTTCCATGGTAAGCCCTGTTATTAGTATTGGGATTACGGTTATTTTGTGCTGACACAAAAAAAAGATCAACCATATTTGGTTTTTTATTACCTTTAAGGTGCGAATATATATGAAAAGACCGCCGGGTGGCGGTCTACAGAGGGGTGTAGCTGGATATCATGAGTAGAAGAAGTATGCCAGTTCTGCTTTTGAGCGCAACCATTGTCTTGTTTTACAGGCTTTAAAAAGCCCATTCATCAATACTTTACCTGGCATTTTGCGCTTACCTGTTAAGTGAGTCTGGATATAGTGACTCGTCGTTCCGGCTTCCTGTGCGAAGGCTTCACGCTCATCCGGAGTAAGTGCAAGCCAGTGCTTTTTGAAATCGAAATGTCCGTTATCGCTCATAGCTATTGCCTGATATTTATTTCAGATAATAAATATTCACCCATAAGGTAACAAAAATCAAGGATAGTTACCTATGAGGTGCATTTACCTGTTGGGTAATATTGCTTTAAATTGAATCATCTACTGATTCATATATGAGGCGATTTTCCAGAAAATGAAAAGTATCCAGGACGTCCGCAGGCAAAATCTCAACGACTTGATCGACCGTGAATTCAATGGTGTTCAGACGCGGATGGCAGAAAAACTTGGAACTCAGGCAAATCTGGTAAACCGCTGGGCTCTTGGCAAGAAGGTTATCGGCGACCAGGTTGCGCGAAAAATTGAAGCTGCCGCCAATAAACCACGTAACTGGCTTGATATCGATCGCTCGCTTTCTCAGGAAGGTTTTCAGCCTGTCGGCCCAAGCGACATTGGTCAGCTGGCGGCTCACAACCTGGAACGCTGGATGAGCGAAAGCCGCGACCTTTCAACACAGGGAAAACTTCACCGCGCATCCGGCGTCGCCCAGGTGACAATCAGCCGCCTGTTAAACAATGAGGTCAGCGTTTCCATTTCCACCCTGGAGAATGTTGCATCCGCATTCGGGCGTCACGGCTATGAATTACTGATTCACCCGCACGACCCTGCGACCATCAACTATGACCGCTCGCGCTACGCATTGTTACCCGAAACCGAGAAAGCAAAGATCGAAAGTTATATTGAATTTGTCATCAACCAGAACGAAAAAAACAAACAATAAAATCATACTTTTCAGTAAGTAAGCCGCCTTCTGGCGGCTTTTTTATTGCCTATACTATTACCTAATAGGTAATTTTTTTAACTCATATCTATTGACATCAAACCAAATACGCATAATTATTACCTCAACGGTAACAGACCGAGGTAACAAGTTATGCAGTGGAAAATCATCAACGGTTGGTACTGCGTTACTGCATGCGGATTCATGAGCTGGAAGTTCCGCACCTTACAGGAAGGCATTAAGTGGGCTTTCGTCAGCAAAGAAGCTCGCGATGTGGCCAACGATAACGAGATATGGGAGGGCTGATAATGAACGTTAATCAGCAGAAAAATCTTCAAAAAATCATGCTGGCATTCGACAAGGACTACCGCCTGTCAGAACAGCTATATGACCGACAAGTTGAACTGATCGAGAGCATCCGGCTTCATCAACTGGCCTCAACTTTTGACGCTGTAACAGGCAAAGGAGTTCGCCAGGAAGTGCTGGAGGCAGCTAAAGACAGCCCTGAGTTCGAAGAACTTATGGATGCCTACCGGCGCGAGGCAATGGCAATTATCGCCCGCTGGGATCTGGCGGATCGGATTGATGGGCAGAGGGAAGCGGCATGAAACCGGGAATTTATTTCGACATCAGCAACGAAGACTACCACGCCGGTGACGGCGTGAGTAAGTCGCAACTGGACATGGTTGCCAAGAATCCGGCGCTTCTTAAATGGGTTCAGGCAGCACCAGAAGACGAAGAGAAAAAGTCTGCACTGGATATGGGAACCGCATTGCACTGTCTGCTTCTGGAGCCTGGAGAATTCGACAAACGCTTCATTGTTTCACCGAAGTTCGATCGTCGGACAAAACAAGGTAAAGCTGACGAAGAAGCATTTCTTCGTGATGTGGCGGATATGGGTATTACGGTACTTGATGTCGAGCAGTGGCGAAAACTGGAGCTGATGCGTGATAGCGCAATGGCTCATCCGGCGGCACGCTGGATGCTGGAAGCACCTGGTTACTGCGAAGCATCAATGTACTGGAACGATGAAGAGACGGGTGAGTTGTGCCGAATTCGTCCAGACAAATGGCTGAACGAGCACAACGTGATCGTCGACGTGAAAAAGGTTGCAGATATGGACCGTTTTGCACGCCACATCGAGGAATTCCGCTACCACGTGCAGGACGCAATGTACCGCGAAGGCGCAATGAGGGTTACTGGTCAGCCGCATGGTTTTTTCTTTCTTGCCGTGAGCGAAAGCATTGATTGTGGTCGGTATCCGGTACGCGTGTTCGAGCTGGATGCGCCAGATGTCGATGCCGGGCACGCTCTGTTCCGCCGGGATCTGAATACCTATCACGAATGCCGCATCAACGATGAATGGGGCGGAGTGGAAATTATTAAACGCCCTGACTGGGCACGTAAACAGGATATGTACGTATGAGCAATGATATCGCAATCACATCACAACCAGGCGCAACTGTAGGCACTGCTGCGGCAATCTTCAGCCCCGAGGGCATGAATCAACTGGTGCGTTTCGCTGAGTTGATGTCACAAAGCAAAGCGACTGTACCGAAACATCTTGAAGGCAAACCTGCCGATTGCCTGGCGGTGACCATGCAGGCGGCACAGTGGGGAATGAACCCTTTCGCCGTGGCGCAGAAAACGCATGTGGTAAACGGAACGTTAGGCTACGAAGCACAGTTGGTAAACGCGGTCGTATCCTCTTCCAGCCTGCTAGCGACACGCCTGAATTATCGCTGGAGCGGTGACTGGTCGAATGTTAACGGCAAAACAGATAAATCACCGAATCTGACGGTAACTGTGTCAGCAGTCCTTAAAGGAGAAGCAGAACCACGTGAGCTTACCATCAGTATGGCGCAAGCCGGAGTGCGTAACTCTCCATTGTGGGAACAGGATCCGCGCCAGCAACTTGCCTATCTTTGCACGAAACGATGGGCTCGCCTGCACGCTCCTGATGTACTTCTTGGTGTTTACACCCCTGACGAATTACAGGAAACGGCACCGCGCGTTGAGCGAGACATTACTCCGCAAACAACTACTGCTGCGGGAATGAACAGTCTGATCAACGCTAAACCAGTGAAAAAGCCTGATGAGCAAACGCGTAAAGCGGATAGCCGTGATCCAGAAGAAATGCTGATGGCCTTTACCAGCGCAGCGATGAATTACAGCACTGTCTCCGAACTGGATAAGGCTTACAAATACATTGCACAAAAACTTTCAGATGATGACGAACTGCTGGCAAAAGCCACCGACGTTTACAGCGTTCGTCGGGAAGAATTAAACGAAACATCTATGTAACCACCACCGCGGCGCCACACGCGCCGCACTGCAACCAAGAGAGGTATTTATGAAAGGTGCATTAGGTAAGAAGGAACTCCTGGCGGTGGTGCCACTGTCATGGAGCACTATCGACCGTATGGAGCGCGCAGGGGAATTTCCTAAACGCTGGTATATCACTGACAAACGCTGCGCATGGAACCGTGACGAAGTTGAGCGTTGGCTTGATGAACGTCAGGCAGCAAGCCCGGCAGAGTTCCAGGGTAAAAAACCTCCTGTTCAGCAACGTGTATATCGTCCCGTGAGCAACGCTGCATGAGTGCGCTGCTAAGGCACTGGATCAAATGGTCAGGATGGTACTTATTCCTGGCCTCTGTTTCAGCATGGCTTTATCTGCTGGCATTAATTTTCAGAGAGGGTTGGATTAAGTGAGAAAGTTAAGCCGACTTGAAAAATATCACATGAACAAGGTTTCAATGCGCCGTCCTTCAAAGGTTATCGCCGTTACTCCTGCGGCGATAGAGTTCGAAAAACGCGCGATTGAAAGAGAGAAAAAAGGGCAGTTCCGCATTGCCGCCCACCTTTGGCTTCAGTGTATGGATGTTGCTTCTGGTGATGTTGAGCGTGCAAGGATCGCGGTTCGCAGGGACCAATGTATCACAAAAGGTAACGGCCTTCGCCGTGGCGACTATAGCGGCATAGGATGTTGCGGGGTGGTTTATGACTAAGAAATACACGCTAATCTATGCAGATCCACCATGGGTATACCGGGACAAAGCCGCAGATGGTAATCGCGGTGCCGGTTTTAAATATCCAGTTATGAGTGTGCTGGATATCTGCCGCCTTCCTGTGTGGGATTTGACCGCTGAAAACTGTCTGTTGGCCATGTGGTGGGTGCCAACACAACCACTCGAAGCACTAAAAGTTGTTGAAGCCTGGGGATTTCGTCTGATGACGATGAAGGGCTTCACGTGGATAAAATGTGGTAGTCGACAACCAGATAAACTGGTTATGGGTATGGGACACATGACTCGCGCCAATAGTGAAGATTGCCTGTTTGCAGTAAAGGGAAAACTACCTCCACGCATTAATGCAGGGATCGTTCAGTCATTTACCGCACCGCGGCTTGAGCATTCAAGAAAACCAGATGTCGTTCGTGAAAAACTTGTGCAATTGTTAGGCGATGTTTCTCGCATTGAACTGTTCGCCCGCCAGACGTCTCATGGCTTCGATGTTTGGGGTAATCAGTGCGAAGACCCGGCAGTGCAACTACACCCTGGATACGCGTTGGATATTGGCGGATTAACAAATGCATTCAGCAATGCTCCGGTGTCACCAATAGACAACCAGGGGCGGGAGCGTGCAGCATGAACCTATATCAACGCATCAATGGCGCTGACTGGTGCAATATCTTCGTCGTCGGCGATCTGCATGGGTGCTACACGCTGCTGATGAACGAACTCGACAAAGTTTCATTCGACCCGGCGCGCGATTTACTTATTTCCGTTGGTGACCTTGTTGACCGCGGCGCTGAAAACCTCGAATGCCTGGATTTGATTACTATGCCGTGGTTCCGAGCTGTTCGTGGCAACCATGAGCAGATGATGCTGGATGCACTGGTCAACGGCGGAAGTTTCGGACATTGGATGTCAAACGGCGGTGGATGGTGGCACCAACTTGATTCTGAGCAGGATGTGCAACTCAAATACCTTCTGCCAAAGATTGCCAACCTCCCGATGATTATCGAACTGGTTACCGGCAATAAGAAGGTCGTCATCTGTCACGCAGACTACCCGCACAACGAATACGCATTCGATAAGCAAGTACCAGAAGAAATGGTGATATGGAATCGTGAGCGGGTTAGCGACGCGCAGGACGGTATTGTCTCGGAGATAACCGGTGCCGATTTGTTCATCTTCGGTCATACGCCAGCACATCACCCACTGGTGTATGCAAACCAGATGTACATCGACACCGGCGCAGTGTTCTGCGGAAATCTGACGCTTATCAAAGTCCAGGAAGGATAGAATTATTTATTACTGTCTTCCATCCACCTCTCAAACTTCGACGGGGAGAACGGAATCAGATCCGTATGCTCCCCGTTAATCCAGGAATCAATCATATCGGCCCACTGCTGCAACATGTAGGCGCGCTGTATGGCGTATTCCGCTTTGTTATATACGGCGCGCACACCTTTCTGCTCATGTGCCAGAGCCTTTTCAATCCAGTCTGAAGGATAACCAGCCTCATGCAACAACGTACTTGCTGTACGGCGCATATCGTGTACGGTGAAGTCCTGAATATGCTCACCATCTTCATTTATTATTTTCACCGTTCTGTCGATCAGAGAGTTCAGCGCGGCATTAGATAATGGCTTCCGGAAATTGTAACGACCAGGAACCAGATATTCACTTCCACCAGCGCACATCTGCAACCCAACCAATATATCCTGTGCCTGTTTAGGCAGGTAAATAACGTGCGCCCGGCTTCCCTTCATGCGGTCTGAAGGAATTGTCCATGTCCATTTTTTAAAATCTATTTCATCCCACGTTGCATTGGTGAATTCGCCTTTACGAACCATAGTGATAAGCACCAGCTTTAAAGCCATTTTCATAGTGCCCATAGCACCAATGGCATCCAGCGTGCGGAAGAACAGGCCAATTTCTTCTGGTGTCAGTGTTCGCTCTCGTGGTTTAAATATGGCGATAGACGAAGGTTTAATGTCAGCCGCAGGATTAAACAAACCATGACCACGGTCATTGGCGTGACGGTATACGCTGCTGATGATCTCCCTGGCCTGTACTGCTGTTGCCCGACCACCGCGTTCGACAATCCGGTCACACAAATCACGAACCATCGATGTGGTAATTTCAGCCATCATTTTGTTGCCAAGAACCGGAAGTATGTCACGGTCGATCACCGCCTGCTTCATTGCGCGGGTACTGTCAGCCAGGATGACGTGTTTCATATAACTGTCGGTATGTACCGCAAACGTCTCGGCACCACGAATCTTTTTGATACCGTCACGTTTAGCCGCAGCCGGCGACTGGCCTGCTTTAAGCAGCTTCTTTGCAGCAATCAGTTCTTCTCGCGCTTCTGCCAGGCTGATACCGTCACGCCCATACTGCCCGATTACCAGTGTTTCGCGGCGACCATTGATACGGTAGTCATAGCGAAACGAGACCGTGCCTGACGTAAGCACAGCTACATACAGCCCGTCACGATCGGAGACCTTGTACAGTTTGTCCTGCGGCTTGAGGTTTTTTAATTTTGTATCGGTAAGCACAATTCCCCCGTATAGAAACCATTTTCATGACGGTATGAGAGTATACCTTTAAGGTAATACCGTCACCTGTACCGCCGAAAAATATGGTGTAGAGTGAATAGAAATGAATACATAAAAACAAAAACCCTCTGCAAAAACAGAGGGTTGAGTTGGCATCTGAATAGGAATGATTTGCTATGAGTTAGCTGTTAATCATTCCCACTCAATGGTAGCTGGCGGCTTGCCGCTGATGTCATACACCACGCGAGAAATACCGTTCACTTCATTGATAATGCGGTTGGAAACACGACCGAGGAAATCGTACGGCAGATGCGCCCAGTGTGCGGTCATAAAGTCGATGGTTTCGACAGCACGCAGAGAGACAACCCAGTCATACTTACGACCATCGCCCATTACGCCAACGGAACGTACCGGCAGGAACACAGTGAACGCCTGGCTGACTTTGTCGTACAGGTCCGCTTTACGCAGTTCTTCAATGAAGATGGCGTCAGCACGGCGCAGCAGGTCACAGTACTCTTTCTTCACTTCACCCAGCACACGAACGCCAAGGCCTGGTCCCGGGAACGGGTGAC
>ULYF01057686.1_pt1 | contig 11284 bp, 10 predicted proteins | sample 1961941 | NCBI WGS metagenome assembly ULYF01 (sample SAMEA4835857, study PRJEB28245) | human gut metagenome | biome: gut microbiome; material: fecal sample | place: Denmark | collected 2008 | reverse complement strand
CTCTCCCTCGTACTTGGTCTGTCCGTATACATTCAGCGGATGACGTTCATCATCCGGCTCCCAGGGGCGGGTTCCGGTTCCGTCAAATACATAATCTGTGCTGATGTACATCATCTTAATTCCTGTTTCCCGGCAGGCTAGGGCAACATTTCGTGTTCCCTCGCCATTGATTTTCCGGCACAGCTCCACATTGCCTTCTGCTGCATCTACTGCAGTATATGCGGCACAGTGAATCACTGCGTCAGCTCCCGACTGGCCGATTACACGCATACAGGCATCTCTGTCTGTGATATCCATTTCCTCCACATCTACGCCGATGCTGTCCAGTCCGCGCTTTTCCAGTTCATTCATCAAATCAGCTCCAAGCTGTCCCTTGGCGCCTGTTACCAGTACTTTCATGGTTCTACCTCTGTTTTCTCCTATCGGTTTCCATACATCTTTTCATAATAATTCTGATACTCGCCGGAAATAATGGTTTCCCACCACTCCCGGTTTTCCAGATACCACTGAATCGTTTTCTTGATTCCATCGGCAAATTTTGTCTCCGGCAGCCATCCCAGCTCACTGTGAATCTTTGTCGGGTCAATGGCATAACGCATATCATGGCCCTTTCTGTCTGTCACATAGGTAATCAGGCTTTCCGGCTTGTTCAGCTCCTTACAGATGATTTTAACAATATCGATGTTCTTCATCTCATTATGACCGCCGATGTTGTAAACCTCTCCTACCCGGCCTTTATGAATAATCAGATCGATTGCCTTGCAGTGATCCTCTACATACAGCCAGTCACGGACATTCAGACCCTCTCCATATACAGGAAGAGGCTTGTCAGCCAGGGCATTGGCAATCATCAGAGGTATCAGCTTCTCCGGGAAATGATAGGGTCCGTAGTTGTTAGAGCAGCGGCTGATTGTAATCGGAAGGCCGTAGGTGCGGTGGTATGCCTGTACCAGAAGATCTGCAGCTGCCTTGGAGGAGCTGTAGGGACTGCTGGTGTGAAGCGGCGTCTCCTCTGTAAAGAACAGATCCGGGCGATCCAAAGGAAGATCTCCGTATACCTCGTCTGTAGAAACCTGGTGATATCTCTGAATTCCGTATTTGCGGCAGGCATCCATTAAAACAGCTGTTCCCTTAATATTGGTATCCAGGAAAACCTCCGGATTCTCAATCGAACGATCCACATGGCTTTCTGCTGCGAAGTTCACAACTACATCCGGATGCTCTTCCTCAAACAGCTGGAAAATAGCATCTCGATCGCAGATATTGATCTTGCAGAACCGGAAATTAGGATTCTTTAAAGCCTCCTCCAGTGTAGACAGATTTCCTGCATAAGTCAGACAGTCCACACAGATAATCCGGTAGTCCGGATATTTGTTTAACATATGATAAACAAAATTGGAACCGATAAATCCGGCGCCGCCGGTTACGATAATTTTCATACTGCTTTTCCTCTTTTCTTTTGGTATTCGCTTGTTTGGGTTCTTATTTCATATCATTTCCATGAAGCTTATCAATATACTTTCCGTCCAGAACATCTTTCAGATACTGACCGTACTGATTTTTCTTCAAAACCTCATAGGTTTCCAGCACCTGTTCTCTGGTAATCCAGCCATTTAACCAGGCAATCTCCTCCAGACAGGCAATCTTTCTGTGCTGGTGCGTCTCAATCGTCTTTACAAAATTTGTTGCCTCTACCAGAGACTCATGGGTTCCTGTATCCAGCCAGGTAAAGCCCTGACCCAGAAGCGTCACCTCAAGCTCGCCGTTTTCCAGATAGATCCGGTTCAGATCTGTAATCTCAAGCTCGCCGCGGGCAGAGGGCTTTAAGGCCTTTGCATACTCTACCACCCGGTTGTCATAGAAATACAGGCCGGTCACACAGTAATTGGACTTGGGATGAGCAGGCTTTTCCTCGATAGAAACTGCTTTTCCCGTATCGTCAAATTCAACAATGCCAAACCGCTCCGGATCGTCTACATAATAGCCGAATACCGTAGCGCCCTTCTCTCTGGCTGCAGCAGCCCGCAGACGTTTCTTTAAGCCCTGACCATGGAAAATATTGTCTCCCAGAACCATGGCTACAGAATCTGTTCCAATAAAGTCCGCACCAATAATAAATGCCTGAGCCAGTCCGTCCGGACTTGGCTGAACCGCATACTGCAGATCCACGCCGAACTGATGTCCGTCTCCCAAAAGGGCCTCAAATCTTGGGGTATCATCGGGGGTAGAAATAATCAGAATTTCCCGGATACCTGCGTTCATCAGCACCGACAGAGGATAATAAATCATGGGCTTATCATAAATCGGAAGCAGCTGCTTGGACGTTACCTTTGTCAATGGATACAGGCGTGTGCCGGATCCTCCTGCAAGTATAATTCCTTTCATATCAAATCTTCTGCTGAAAATCAGCTTTTCCTTTCCTAGTTTCTGGCTATCCCTGACTTTCGGGACTTATGCCGTTGTTTTATCATTGCCATCAGGCTTCTGCATCTTTGTTCATCAGATTCTTCTGGCTGATACCAGTTTTCTAGTTTGTACTATACCATACCGGCACCCAAAATTCAACGCGGGATTCGGAAACAATGATGCGAAAAGAGAAGCCTGCTTTCTCTTAGAAAAAGCGGCTTCTCCATCAGCTCCCTATCCATTCATCTCGTTCATCTTCGCCAGCTTGGCAGCCTGATCTGCCGCAATGCAGGCATCCAGAATTTCCTGAATGTCTCCATTTAATATTTTATCCAGTTTATACAGAGTCAGGTTAATCCGGTGATCCGTAACCCGGCCCTGAGGGAAATTGTAGGTACGGATTTTCTCAGAACGGTCTCCTGTTCCGATCTGGCTGCGGCGCTCTGCAGCCTCTGCATTCATCTTCTTTTCCATTTCCAGATCATACAGCTTGGAGCGGAGCAGACGGAATGCCTTCTCCTTGTTCTGAAGCTGGGATTTCTCTGTCTGGCTGTAAATTACAATTCCTGTCGGCATATGGGTCAGACGAACCGCAGAGTCTGTCGTATTGACACACTGTCCTCCATTTCCAGATGCACGCATAACGTCGATACGGCAGTCGTTCATATCAATCTGAACATCTACTTCTTCCGCCTCCGGCATAACTGCAACCGTAGCCGTAGAGGTGTGAATCCGGCCTCCGGACTCAGTTTCCGGAACACGCTGTACCCGGTGTACGCCGCTTTCATATTTCAGCTTCGAATAAGCGCCCTTTCCGGTAACCATGGCCTGAACCTCTTTAAAACCGCCAATTCCGCTTTCATTTAAGCTGATAATCTCTACCTTCCATCTCTGGCTCTCTGCATAATTGACATACATACGGTAAAGCTCTGCTGCAAACAAAGCAGCCTCATCGCCGCCTGCGCCTGCACGGATCTCCAGAATAATGTTCTTGTCATCGTTGGGATCCTTTGGCAGCAGAAGAATCTTCAGTTCCTGTTCCAGCTCTTCTACCCGTTTCTTGGCGTCAGACAGCTCTTCCTTGGCCAGCTCCCGCATCTCCTCGTCGCTTTCTTCCTCCAGAAGCGCCAGACTGTCCTCAATATCCTGCTTTGCCTGTTTGTATGCTTTATATGCTTCCACAATCGGAGCCAAATCTGCCTGCTCCTTCATCAGCTTCCTGAATCGGGTCTGGTTTTCCGTCACATTCGGCTCATTTAATTCCTGCATGACTTCTTCATAATGAATCAGAATATCATCTAATCTGTCGAACATCGCTTCCTCCTGTCTGTTCTCTTCTGCTGCCATACACCGCAGCCACTACCCGGTCCTTTCCCGGCAAATCCTTTACTACCTGTATCTCTGTAAATCCTGCCTCAGCAAGAAGCCCGCTGACTGCTGCTCCCTGGTCATAGCCAATTTCCAGATAGATCCGACCTCCGGGCCTCAGCCATCGCCCTGCCTCAGCCGCTATTCTCCGATAAAAATGCAGGCCGTCTGCTGTTCCGTCCAGAGCCAGCATAGGCTCATGATCACGAACCTCCGGTTCCAGTCCCCGTATCACCTCCGTGGGTATATACGGTGGATTCGCTGTAATCACATCAAAAGCCTCTGTATCCTTCTCCAGAGCGTCAAACAGATCCCCCTGGAAAAATTTCATTTCCTGGTTCTCAGGCCGCAGCCTTTCCCAGTTTCTCTGTGCAACCTTCAGAGCCTCTTCTGAAATATCTGCAGCCATTACCTGCCTGTATCCGCCCTTTACCGCCAAACTGACAGCAATACAGCCGGATCCTGTGCACAGATCAAGCAGGCGGATTTCCTGATTCTTCTGCTGCTCTAAGACCAGCTCTACAAGAGTCTCTGTATCCTGCCGCGGAATCAGCACATGCTGATTCACATAAAATTCCAGCCCCATAAATTCCTGACTGCCGAGAATCTGCTGCAGGGGGCAGCGCCTTCTGCGCTTTTCTATCATGCTCCGGTACAGTTCTATACAGGAACGGTTATAATCACTGTCCTCCAGCTCCTGCATCCGATTCAGCAGAAAATGAACCATATCCAGATGAAAGGCCGCCATAAGAAGCTGTCTTGCGTCATGATCCCCATCGGGGTCTCCGGCCTGCTTTAAGGCTCTGCTGCCTTCTGTCAGCAATCGAAACAGCGTCATGCCAGGACCTCCTCCTTTTCCTCCGGAATCACCGTATCCGGAAAATTCTCCCGCAGATAAGCTTTCCAGTCAAATACTGCTTCCACGGCCTCAATGGCAACCTCTATCATAGAATCGTCCGGCTCACTGGTAGTCAGATTCTGCATCCACATTCCCGGTCTGCTCAAAAAATTCACCAGGGCATTGTCTGAACGGCCTGCCAGCCGCAAAAATTCATAGGAAACTCCGGCAATCACCGGCACCAGCACAATCCGGCTGAGTATCCGCAGCCACACATTGTCCACCCTCACCACCATAAAAAACAGGATGCTGATCAGCATGACAATAATCAAAAAGCTGGTTCCGCAGCGTTTGTGCTGCTTAGAGCTTTCCCGCACATGATCCACAGTAAGGGTCATGCCGTGTTCGATACAGTTGATGCATTTATGCTCTGCGCCGTGATACATAAAGGTCCGGCGGATATCCTCCATTCTGGAAATCAGTTTAATATAGGCTACAAAAATTGCAATTCGGATAGCTCCCTCCAGAAATGCCATCACAGCCTCTGAGTGAATCACCCGGCGAAACAGATTGGCAATCAGCAGCGGAAGCACCATAAAAATGCCAATAGCCATGACCACGGAAAACACCATCACAAAGGCCATCAGCACCTTTTCCACCTGTTCTCCAAACACTTTATCCAGCCACAGCTCCAGCCGTCCCGGCTCTGAATCCTCATCATCTTCAAAAAAGCTGGCAGAAAAGCTCAGGGTTCTCATTCCCAGAATCATAGAATCTGCAAAGCTGAACACGCCCCGGATAAATGGCAGGGCAAAAAACGGAACCTTTTCTGTCATACTGACATAGGTATCCTTTTTCACCTCAATCTCACCGTCAGGACGCCGTACAGCAGTAGCATACTGATCCTTGTTTTTCATCATGATTCCTTCAATGACAGCCTGTCCGCCAATTCCGGAATATTTCATCGTATTTCTCCTCTTTTCCTGCCGGAAAGGAACACGTTCCCTTTCCTATGACATAAAAGAAAAGGTTGAGCCAAAGTGTCTCCACTTACGTCTCAACCTTACCTCGCTCATACTATGCTTATGCGTTCATACCATACTTCTTGTTGAACTTATCGATACGTCCGCGAGCTGAAGCAGTCTTCTGCTGGCCAGTATAGAAAGAATGGCACTTGGAGCAAACCTCCACGTGGATATCTTTCTTGGTAGAACCAGTTACGAACTCGTTTCCGCAGTTGCAGGTAACCTTTGCCTGATAGTAAGCCGGATGGATTCCTTCTCTCATGATTTTCACCTCTTCACTTTTTCAATTATATAGAACTGTGATCATCTAACAGTCTCAGTCGTACTGTTAAAATCACCTCACACCTATAAACAGCTTTGTAAGTATATCACAGAAACCGCCTGTTTGCAAGGAATTTTTTAATAGAATCTCATTTTCTTCACAGATTCCGCAAATTCCCAGTTGTTTTTCGTTCTCGCAAACAATTCCAGGATCTTTTCTACAGATTCCTCCGGTTTCAGAGTATTTGTTGCCTTGCGGATAATATCCACTGCCTCTGCCTCCTCCGCAGTCAGAAGAAGGTCATCCCGGCGGGTTCCGGACTTGAGAATATCCACTGCCGGGAAGATCCGTTTTTCAGAAAGCTTTCTGTCAAGCACCAGCTCCATATTGCCGGTTCCCTTAAATTCCTCATAAATCACATCGTCCATACGGCTTCCCGTATCCACCAGAGCCGTTGCCAGAATTGTCAGGCTTCCGCCCTCCCGCATATTTCTTGCTGCTCCAAAGAAACGCTTAGGCATATGAAGCGCTGCCGGATCTAGACCGCCGGACAGGGTTCTTCCGCTGGGCGGAACAACCAGGTTATAAGCGCGGGCCAGACGGGTAATGCTGTCCAGAAGAATAATCACATCACGTCCATGCTCTACTAAACGCTTTGCCCGTTCAATTACCATCTCAGAAACTCTCTTGTGACGATCCGGAAGCTCGTCGAAGGTAGAATAAATGACCTCCACATTGTCTCCCACAACCGATTCCTTAATATCCGTAACCTCCTCCGGACGTTCGTCAATCAGAAGAATAATCAGATGCATGTCCGGATGATTTGTTGTTACTGCCTGAGCCACCTGCTTCATCAGCGTAGTTTTACCTGCCTTAGGCGGAGAAACAATCATGCCTCGCTGTCCCTTTCCAATGGGAGAAAGCAGATCCACAATTCTCATAGCTGTGCTGCTCTTGCCCGGCACTTCCATATGCAGACGCTGATTGGGGAACACCGGCGTCAAATCCTCAAAGTTGGGACGCCGCTCCACTACGCTGATCGGATATCCGTTTACATTGCGGATATAAAGAAGGGCTGCAAACTTCTCTGCCGCTGTTTTCACACGACGGTTTCCCACAATAATATCGCCTGTTTTCAGATTGAACCGACGAATCTGAGAAGGCGCCACATACACGTCATTGTCACCTGGCAGGAAATTCTCGCAGCGGATAAATCCAAAGCCGTCCGGCATAACCTCCAGAATTCCATTGGCCTCAATGCCGCTGTCTAAATCTGCCACCTCCTGGGCAGATAAGGGCTCCTGCTGCCGGGGCATCTGGCGAATCACCCGTTCGCCGCGTTCCGAATAATACTCCTGGCGTTCCCCTCTGTTTGTTTGTTCACTTTTTTCTGTCCGATCGTTCTTCTCATACCGATCAAACCTCTCATTTCGCTCCCCGCGCTCATACCGCTCTGTCTTCTCACTTCGATCCATTCTCTCACTCCGATCTGTTTTCTCATAACGGTCGCTGCGCTCTGCTTTCTCAGTCCGGTCACTCCGCTCCGTTTTTCCATACCGATCGCCGCGGCTTTCTGTCCGCGTCTCAGTCTGGCCCGTCTGACGCAGCTGCGGCGGTGCCACCGCAGTTTTAATAATCTCCTCCTGCTCGGCAAGGCGGCACAATTCATCTATCAGATCTGCCTTTCTCATGCCAGTAACGCCTTTTATCCCCTGCGCTTTCGCCAGCTCCTTCAGCTGTGTCAAAGGCAGAGTCTGTAATTTTTCTCGCATATACTCGCTCCATTTCTATTTATCATTATTATTGGTTCTCATCCTGTATTCTATTGGTCTGTCATGGGTAATATCCTGTTATGAATATCCTATTATGGGTAATAAAAGATTGTTGAGATTTCTTCCAGAGGATGACTTTGGACAGGGATCGCTCTCTGGCGATCCCCAAATCACATTTGTATTATAAAACGAATTTTTTAAAAAGAAAAGATGTTTTTCCCTATTTATACATTTTTAACAGAATTTTTCAAAAATTCCAAATGTTCCCTGATGTTTTTTTCATATCCCATCTCTGTAGGGTGATAAAATTTCTGGTTTTCCATGCCATCCGGCAGATATTGCTGTGCCACATAATGATTGGGGTAGTCATGAGCATACAGGTATCCTGTACCTCGTCCCAGACTGGCTGAGCCCTTATAATGGGCGTCCTGCAGATGTGCCGGCACCGGCGTCGTCGTCTGATTTTTCACTGCATCCATCGCCTCGCTGACAGCCATATAGGCGGCATTGCTTTTCGGAGCGCTGGCCACATAGGTTACTGCCTGAGACAAAATGATCTGTGCTTCCGGCATTCCGATACGTTCTACAGCCTGAGCGGCGCTGACAGCCACACAGAGAGCCTGAGGATCTGCATTTCCCACATCCTCAGAAGCGCAGATCATGATTCTCCGGGCGATGAATTTAATATCCTCTCCTGCATACAGCATCCTTGCAAGATAATAAACCGCCGCATCTGGATCCGAGCCTCTCATACTCTTAATAAAAGCAGAAATGGTATCGTAGTGATTGTCCCCGTCCTTATCGTAGCGGACAGCCCGCTTCTGAATACACTCCTGAGCCACTTCCAGAGTAATATGGATTTTACCATCCTCTGAACGTCCGGTAGTCAGAATTCCCAGCTCCAGGGCATTCAGAGCGCCTCTGGCATCACCGCCAGATACATCCGCCAGAAAATCCGCCGCATCCGGATGAAGCTCTGCCTCGTAGCTCCCCATTCCCTTTTTCTCATCCCGGACTGCCCGGTACAGCAGTTCCTTTACATCCTCCCGCTCCAGAGCTTTTAATTCAAAGATCCTGGATCTGGAAAGCAATGCGCCGTTTACTTCAAAATAAGGATTCTCTGTTGTTGCCCCGATCAGAATCAGAGTTCCGTCCTCTACATAAGGAAGCAGATAATCCTGCTGGCTTTTATTAAAGCGATGAATCTCGTCTACAAACAGAATGGTTTTTTTGCCGTACATTCCCAGAGCGTCCTTCGCTTCCTTCACAACCTCTTCCATGTCCTTTTTTCCAGCCACAGTCGCATTGATCTGGCGGAAATTGGCGCTTGTTGTATTGGCAATCACCTTGGCCAGAGTAGTCTTTCCCGTTCCTGGCGGTCCATAAAAAATCAGGGAGCCCAGCTGATCTGCCTGAATAGCCCGGTAAAGCAGCTTATCCTTCCCGATAATATGTTTTTGTCCCACCACCTCATCCAAGGTCGTGGGACGCATTCTGGAAGCCAGCGGCGACTCTTTTTCCTGAGTGCTGCTGCGCATATAATCAAATAAATTCATATTTTTCGTCCTCCTGAACCAGTCTCTTTCAGTATAGACGGCAGCAGACTATTCGTCAACTGCGGCTCTGAAAATCCTGCCCGGAAAACAGTCCATACAAAAAATCCGCCCTCAGTCAATCATCAGCTCATCTACCGTAACAAACTGATAGCCCTGGCTCTGCAGTTCATCCACCAGCTGCAGAGCCGCTTCCACGGAAGTAGAAAAAATATCGTGCATCAGAATAATATCTCCGTTTTGCACGGACTTTTCCACACGTTTTACAATTTTTTCCGTGTTTTGCAGCTTCCAGTCCAGAGAATCCACAGTCCAGAATACCGTTTCCAAATCCAGCCTTTCCTCCAGCTCCTCATTCCAGTCTCCATAAGGAGGGCGAAGATACTGAGGATACTGCCCCGTAAGAGCTTTTATCATCTCTCCCGTCTTTTCCACATCCTGGCATACCGCTTCTGCTCCTGCTTGTGTCAGCTTCACATGGCAAAAACTGTGATTTCCAATGAGATGGCCATCCTGCCGCATCTGCCGGACCAGCGCCTCATTGCCCTCCAGATTTTCTCCCATAAGAAAAAAGGTAGCGTGGATACCGCGCTCCCTTAATCCATCCAAAAGCTGTTTTGTATAAATTTTATGAGGTCCGTCATCAAAGGTCAGGGCTACCACACTGCCCAGGGCAGCAAACCTGGAATTCTCCTTTCCCTCCTCTGCCGTCATTTCCGGACTTCCGGCCGGGAGTATCCTGCCTGTGTCCGGCAGGATCGCCTGCTCTTCTGCCAGAGACAGCTCCTTTCTGGAATCAGCTGCCCCTGCTCTTACCTGCACAGTCCCTGCCATAAGCCCCAAAATTGCCGCATCCAGAACAGCCGCGCAAATTAGAATTTGACACTGTGCCTTCCATCTGTTTCTGCCCACGCTTCACCCCACCTTTTCTTCCGGACTGCTTGTTTTATGCGCTTTTCCGGTTCCCGCTTTCCTACACTATATGCATCCCCTGCAGGATTTCAGACCTCGATCAGTTCCAGAATTCCCCGAATATCATTTACGACACAGTCTGCTCCTGCTTCCAGGTATTTTTTCCGTGCCTGTTCACAGAGCTGTGCTCTCTCCTCTGGGGAAAGTGCTTCAAATTCTCTCTGAGAAAGCCCCACCACAGAGCTTCCTTCTATAATCCCCACGGTATAAAGGCCAGCATTTTTTCCTTCCCTGATATCAGATACCGTATCTCCCACCTTCATCACCTTCCTTACATCAGAAAGCTTCAGCTCCTCCATATTGCGGAAAATCATATATGGGAATGGCCGCCCTTTCTGCCCCACTGCATCTGGACTGAACCAGCAGTCCGGAGAATATCCCTTTTTCGCAGCTGCAGAAACCACAACCTGCATCATTTCATCTGTATAACCAGTCGTAGAACCAATTTTCAGACCTCTGCGCCGAAGTTCTTCTACGGTTTCCTTCACATAAGGCTTTATATCGGTAAACTGGCCCAGCAGCTCCATGATTCTGCTTTCACTTCTCAGATACACTGCCTCTACGTCCTCTTCTGTGAATTCGCGGCCATGAACCTGTTTCCACAATCCGGAAATCCGTTCCATCTGCAGCATAGTGCGCACATGATCCCGCTTCAGCATCCCCATCGGCGCACGAACCTCGTCCATTGTAGGAATCACACCAAATTCTGCAAAGGAATCAGCAAAGGCCTGCACCGGTGCAAAACACCCATAATCTACTGTAGTTCCCGCCCAGTCAAAAATCACTCCGTCAAATTTTGCCATTTCTCACGCCTCCTTCTTCTCGTTTAAAAAATCATGGATAATCTGCGCCAGCTTTTCCATATCCTCCGGATAAATTTCTCCGATATTGCCGATTCGAAAGGTATCTGCATCTGTCACCTTTCCCGGATAAATAGCATAGCCTCTCTCCTTATCAGATATGGTGTGGAAAAGAAATGTACCACATTACAGATTACAATCAAAAAGAAGGCATTTTGAAGCGGTGTTCTGGAAAAGGCGAATAAAAATGTAATACCGATGACCATTCCGGGAATCGTATTGGTTACT